>Ga0308160_10000079_pt1 | contig 286150 bp, 291 predicted proteins | sample PhyFR1_FD_201036 | JGI IMG/M metagenome (GOLD analysis project Ga0308160, IMG submission 201036) | Phyllosphere microbial communities from UC Gill Tract Community Farm, Albany, California, United States - DLSLF.R1 | ecosystem: Host-associated > Plants > Phyllosphere > Unclassified | place... | reverse complement strand
ACTTTATCAGAGGCAGTCCTTATTTGTTTACTTAAAATCGGTTTTTCATCATAGAAGAAGGCCCTCAAAACGTTTTTCGTTTCGAGGGCCTTCTCATTTATAAAGCTGAGTTATGTCCCAGCCTCTTATTTTTTTAGACTCAGTTTTTACCTATTGGCATGACTTTTTAAGACGTCCGCGACGAGTCCCGAGACATACGGGCTGCCCCGGTCTTCCTGTTCGACCGATTCAATCATGATGGCGACGAGCAGATCTTTTCTGTCATTGTCATAACCGACGAAAAAGCCGTTTTCCTGCCCGTTTTCTTCTCCTGCTTTTTTTAATTCGGCCGTACCGGTCTTACCGGCGACTTTAATCTCAGGGATTTCGGCCGGTAAGGAATAACCGGCATGGACGACGTCATACAGATCGTCGCGGATCATGGCGGCATCTTTTGCTTCGAGGAGATCTTTTTTCCAGACCTGTTTGGTTTCTTCCTCAGCGAGCAATGTCGGTCGGTAAATCGTTCCGTCCGTCAGGAAGATTTCGTACATCGACGCAAGGTGCAGGATGTTCGTCAGCATTTGTCCTTGACCGTAAGACGTATCCATCAGCTGTCCGTCGGAAGCAATCGAGCCGTCGTTTGAAATTTGTGATGCCCGCATCGGATAGGTGAAGGGAATCTTTTCACCGTATCCGAGTGCTTCAAGACCCGAAGTAAACGTTTTGGTCCCGATCTGTTCGAGTGTTGATTTTGCAAAGTAGACATTATCCGAGTAAACGAGCGCATTATGCAGATTGACCGGATCCGGTGTTTCATGAATCCGGGTAACGTTAAACCCGTCGATCTTCGTTTTTAACCCGTCAATCGTATAAGCTTTTTCCGGATCAAGTGTCTTGCTGTTTAAGCCGACCGCTGCCGTCAACGGTTTTTGGGTCGACCCGGGTGCGAAGGCACTCGTAAACCGGTTTAAAAGCGGTTGGTCGGGATCGTTCGTCAATGTATCGAGTCGAGCCTGGGAAATGCCCGTCGTAAACTCGGACGGATCAAATCCCGGTGAACTTAGCAGGACCCGTGTTTCACCCGTCCGTGGGTCGATGACGGCTGCGGTTCCCGGATCATCTTTCATCGTCGCATAGGTCGTTTGCTGTAACTTGCCGTCAATCGTCAGTTGGATGTCTTGTCCATCCTTCGCTTTTGTCTCTGCGACGTCAACCGTGGACTGATCCGGTTTAACGATCTCGATTCGGGCACCCGATTTCCCGCGTAATGTTTCGTCGAGTACCTGCTCGAGCCCGCGTTTTCCGACTTGTTCACCGGCCTGAATCGTTTGTTTCGATTGTTTGATATCATCCGCCGTCGCCGAACCGGTATAGCCGATCAGATGGGAAGTTGCTTTGCCGAACGGATAGGCCCGGACCTCTGTTTCCTTGACGCTGACGCCATCAATCTGTTTCAGACGGTTGATTTGTGTTTTGTCGTTTACGGTATATGTTTTCAACGGAACGAACTGTCCGTCTTTGACCCAACTGGCGGAGAGGGCCTCTTCAATCGCTGAGACAGGACGGTTCAACTGTTTGGCGAGCGTTTTAAGATCGTTGATTTTACCTGCGACTGCACCGACCTCGTATCCGGTTCCAGTCGTGGCAAGAGGTTGCTTTTTCGTATCAAGCAAATCACCGCGTTTCGCCTCGAGTGTCGTCAATTGAATCTTGTCTTCTTTTTTAAAATCCTTTAGAACAAAGGAAGAATCCCAGTTGATGTACCAGTTTTCCGTATCTTTCTGTTTTTCAAACGTCAACGGAATTTCTTTTTTATAAGAAACGGGTCCGGCCAACGTCTCAAAAGAAATCGTGACCGGTAAACTTGCCTGTTCCTTATCCTCGTTTTTGTCTGTTTTCGTCCGTTTGACGGAAATATTTTTAATCGCAAGAGATTCTGCTAGTTTTTTCGTCCGATCCACGAATTCCTTTTTACCATAAGTTTTTTTCGTTTCTGTACTGGCATACTCCGCGTACATTTTTTCATAATCCTGTTTTTCCCATAACTTAATATAGGCGTCCAATCGTTCTTCCGGTGTCGGTTGATCCTGACATCCGGCAAGTATCGTCAGCACGAAGCTGGTTGAAAGCAGAAGCGGGAGTGTCTTCTTCAAGGGAAATCCTCCTTTTGCGAACAGTCTGTTTTACAACCGTACCATTCTTTCGGAAGGATTTCATCTTGAACGAACGACAAAAAACTCACACGAAGACAAACATTCGTGTGAGTAGAGTTTACATCTTAATTGAAGTAGTTGAGCGGGTTGACGCTGTTTGCTGCATATGTACCGCTGTAGACATAACTACCGCGATGCATTTCGAAGTGAAGGTGAGCACCAAAAGCATTGCCTGTTGCACCAATCGTCCCGATCTTTGTGCCTTTGGCAATCGTTTGCCCGACAGACACGGAACGGCTGTTTAAATGAGCATAGACTGTCGTATATGAGACACCATTGACAGTACTTTTCATCATGATGTGATTACCGTAGGCCCCGTAATACCGGGAAGTGATGACGGTACCGCCGGCAGAGGCATAGACCGGTGTGCCTGTTGGTGCGCCGATATCGATTCCGTTATGGAAGGTATAGCCGTAGACACCGCTTGCTCCGCCGTATCCCTGAGTAATCGGACCGCTTGCCGGACGCGAAAATCCGCTAGATGCTTTAGTTGATGTCGTGACACTGTATTTTTTTGCATATGTAGAAGAAATGTAGCGGGATGCGCCGCCGTAAGAAATTTTTGTCCAAGATCCGGAAACACCTAAATAATTGAAGGTTTGACCGGAATTAACACTGCCGACGACTTTATATGCAGTCGATGGACCCGTTCGAACCCGTAACCCGTCCGCTGTTACTTTAACTTTATACGTTGTTGCTGCTTCAACCTTTTCGGTAGCCGTTGTAGCGAAACCAGAAACCATCAGTGCTGTCATTGTCATAGTTGTAATCATGCGTTTCATGTAGAAGTTCCTCCTAAAATGTGAAAGACGACGGACGATTATGTAAGGGAACAAGACCCTTTCAAAGTTGTAAGATATGGAGTTCATGTACTTAATATGTATAAATATTTTCTTGCTAGAATGATTATAGCATCGCAAATAACACAAAAATATTTCAATTTCATTGCAAGGTTATAGTTGTATAACATATATTGTAATGGATAATATTTCATTTATTATCTGAATTTGTTTTTGTAAAAATAGAAATTGAGAGTTTTCTTTTAAGAAAACATTAAAAAACGTGATGATGCGCCCAGGCATATCATCACGAATATAGGCTATAAGGATTACTTGGATACAGGAGCGAAAACTGTTAAATGTTGACTTAAGACCTGAACCGTAACGGGAAGATGACCCGCTGTGTCGCCGTCAGCATTAATCGGAAGACGTTCTTTTGAATCGACATGAACTTCTTTTGTCGTAAAGTATTCGACTTGATCGGCATCGGAAATCTTTCCGGTCAATAATTTCGGTAAGGCCTGTAAGGCATCAAAGAAACCAAGCTGTTTCACGATGAAGACATGTAACAGTCCATCATCCACACGGGCATCCTTTGCGAATGATTCGAAACCACCAACAGAATTAGTCAAGGAAATGATCAGAAGAGGCGTTTCACCGTCAAACGATTTTTCTGCCGCCGTCAGGCGAATCGGATAGGGGCTGTGATCCTTAAAGGCTTTTAATCCTTCGATGAAGTAGGCGACGGAACCGAGTGATGTTTTTTGTTCGACACTGACTTCTTCGACCGCTTCAGCGATTAACCCGACCGCGATGACGTTCATGAAATAATGATCATCATATTTTCCGATATCGAGTGAACGGGAAGGGGCATCCTCTAAGACGCTGATCGCCTCCTCGGGTTCCGTCGGGATGTGTAAGGCACGCGCTAAATCATTGACCGTCCCGAGAGGCACTATTCCGAGTGTCGGACGATGCTCCTGTTCCGCGATACCAGTGATGACTTCATTCACTGTGCCATCCCCGCCCATGGCGACGACAGCGTCATAGTGGCCGAGTGCAGCTTGTGTTGCGAATTCAGTTGCATCGAGTTCTTTTTCCGTGAAGCGTACATCGACTTCCGTAAATCGTTGAGCCAATGTTCCTTCCGCGAGTTCCGCATGTTTTTTACCGAGTTCTTTACCGGACGACGGATTGATGATGAGCATGACTTTTGACACGAATGATTCCTCCTTTAATTCTACCTGTTCCTATTTTCCCAAGATTGCATAAACATAATCCTGGACAGAAAAAAACCTTGGACATGACTTCTGTCGATGTCCAAGGCAATCCTGAAATTAACGGCGAGCGATTGATGGTGGGGATGCTTCTCCTGCTGCCGGACGAACGATTTCTTCTTCGTCCCAACACTCTGTATTTTCGATACCGAGAGCTTTCGCCGAGAAAACAGGATCAAGTCCTTTTTTCCGTTGTTCCTGGTAATCGTTGATGACTTTCAGCGCGATGCCACCTAAAAGTGAGATGGCTGTCAAGTTGATCAAGGTCATACCGGCCATGAAGAGGTCGGCAAAACTCCAGACCATTCCGAGACTGAGAACAGATCCGATGAAAACGAAAGCCATTGTCGCAATCCGGAATCCGAAGACGGCAGCCGGACTGTTTTTGATGAATTCAATGTTCGTTTCGCCGTAGTAATAACTGCCGACAATGGAACTGAAGGCAAACAGGAAAACACAGACTGCGATGAAAGCCGGGGCAACAGCTCCAAGCTGTTCGCCTAAAGCATTTTGTAACATCGCAATTCCTTCACCGTTTCCGGCAGCATAGCTGTCACTCAACAAGACGATGGCAGCAGTTGCTGTACAGACGATCAGTGTATCGAGGAAAACACCCAGTGTCTGGAGGAACCCTTGTTTTGCAGGGTGCGAGACTTCAGCCGCAGCAGCAGCATTTGGTGCTGAACCCATTCCGGCCTCGTTCGAGAAGAGACCCCGTTTAACACCAAGTGAGATAGCTGCTCCGACAGATCCGCCGACGGCTTGTTCGATGCCGAATGCGCTCTTGAGAATCATCATGAAGACAGCAGGGAGTTCTGTGAAGTTCGTGACGACAACGAAGAGGGCAGCAATCAGATAAAGACCCGCCATGATCGGGACAACGACAGCAGAGAATTTCGCAACGCGGTGAACACCGCCGAAGATGACGAGTCCTGTCAAGACGACGAGAACACCGCCGATGACCGCTTTGTTGATCCCGAAGGCATTGTCAAAGGCCGCAGCGATCGTGTTCGATTGGACCGAGTTGAAAATCAGACCAAATGTGACGGCGATCAAGATGGCGAAAATAACGCCGAGCGCACGGTTTTTCAATCCTTTTTCGATGTAGTAGGCTGGTCCGCCGCGGTAAGCGTTGGTTTTACTGTCGCGGACTTTGTAGACCTGAGCGAGCGTGCTTTCAATCAAAGCCGTTGCTCCACCGAGCAAAGCGACCATCCACATCCAGAAGACGGCACCGGGACCGCCAAGCGTGATGGCAATCGTAACGCCGGCTAAATTACCTGTTCCGATCCGGGTAGCGGCACCGATGAAGAACGATTGCAGTGAAGTGATGCTTTCTCCTTCATCATCCGTTGTTTTCTCATTTTTATCGAGTGTGACGCGGAACATTTCTTTTAAGTACCGGAACTGAATGAATTTTGTCCGGATGGTGAAGTAGATGCCGACGCCGATTAATGCCGCGATTAAAACATAGGACCATAATAAGTTGTTGGCAAAATCGACTCCTGATTGTACTGCTTGCTGAAAGGCATCCATCTGAAAAATTCCTCCTCATGTGTTGTGGTGAAATGGCTATAAGCTAAATTATACGAATTTTCAGATAATTAGCAAGAGAAATTTTAAAACTTTTTTTCGGAAACTAATCGAATTAATTATTTAGAATGTAAAAGGTGAACGTGATTCAGAACAAGTAAAAAAAGACCTGTCGATGATTACGACAGGTCAAAACAGGATGGTATATGGTAAAAAAATCATTCCACGGCAATGAATTGCTCATACAGTTCGTCAATCTTTTGAATCAGCTCTTCCCGACTGTTAGAAAGTTTCATCAATGCTTCGTAATCGCTGGTCTGTTCCAGTCGTGACTCTAGTAAAAAAAGCTCTTGCTCTGCTTGCTGAATTGTCTCTTCGAGTTGCCGGGAGGTTTGCATCGGAATCATCGAAGGTGCCGGTTGAGGTGATTTTTTATTTATAGAAAGTTGAGTCTGTTCAGCGGCAGGAGGCGCGACAGTCCGTTTGCTTACCGCATACGCATAAGAACCGTGATACAGCGTCGGTGTTTGTCCGAGCCAAAGTGTTTTCGTAAACAGCCGATTTAAAAAGTAGCGGTCATGGGAAACCGCAATTAGTGTTCCGTTAAACGATTCAAGCGCCTCTTCGAGTGCATCCCGTGATTCGATGTCGAGATGGTTCGTCGGTTCATCAAGGATCAAGACGTTTAATTCCGAGTTGACAAGGATTGCGAGCATCAGCCGCATACGCTCGCCTCCACTTAAAGCGGTCACAGGTAAAAAGACACGGGGGCCAAAAAATAAAAACTGGGCGAGCCGTTTACGGGCTGTCCCTTCATCGCATACGATGTTTGACCGGAAAACATCGATTAACCGTTGATCGTCAGGAAAGTCGATATGTTGGGATAAATAGCCGATCTTGACCGAAGGACCTTGTGAAATGAGACCGCTTGTCGGTTGAATATGACCCAACAACAATTGCAACAGAGTCGTTTTTCCACTGCCATTGGCACCGACGATGGCCAAGCGATCCTTGGCAACGATATCGACGGTTAAGGAGTGAAACAACAGTGACTCAGTGAAGGAAACGCCTACGTCTTCCAGACGGTAGACTGTCCGGCTTGTTTTACCTTGTGCCGTAAACGTAAGATCCGGTGTCACGGCCTCAAGCTTCGGACGTTTGATCCGTTCGATTCGCTCCAGCGCACGTTCCATTGATTTTGCTTTTCGGAACAGCTTTTCGCTTGGGGGAGAAGCCTCATTGGCCCATTGCCGGAGACGGCGAATCGCGTCCTTCATTTGCTTGATCTTTTTTTGCTGTTCCTGATAGGCATGGAATTGTTCAAGTAAAAGACGTTCTTTTTCCGTCAGGTAGTACGTATAGTTTCCATGGTAGAGCCTGACTTCACCATCTTCAAGTTCAGCGATGCTCGTCACGACCGTATCAAGAAAAACGCGGTCGTGAGATACGAGTAGGACGGCGCCGGTGTAGTGTGCTAAAAATGACTCGAGCCATTCGACGGCGTCCAAATCGAGATGATTGGTCGGTTCGTCAAGAATCAACAAATCGGGTTCACTTAACAGCATCCGTCCGAGACAGATTTTTGTTTGTTCACCGCCGCTGAGCTGATCGAACGGACGATCAAGTAACGGATGAAGCCGTAAACCGTTAATCATCCGGTCGACTTTAGACTCTAGTAAATAGCCGCCTTGCCGCTCGAATGCTTCGGTCACCTTCGTATACTGTACAAGCAATGACTCGAGTTGATCGGTTTTCGTTGCCATCTCTTGTTCGAGCTGATGCAACGATTGCCGTAAGTCGAGTAAAGGGGCGAACGCGGTCCACAGGACGTCAAGACCGGTCATGTGGTGATCGTATACCGGCAGTTGTTCCAAATAACCGATGGATAGCCCGCTTTTTTGGTAGATGGTTCCGGTGTCAGGTGAATCAAGCCGGGCCAGTAAACGCAGGAAAGTCGTTTTCCCGCTCCCGTTACGTCCGATCAAGCCGATGCGGTCGTGTGACTGGATAAAGAGGGACACATCCGTTAAGATATCGTCGCCTCCGAATTGTTTGGACAGGTGTTGGATGTCGCAGATCATCATATGAATTTTCCTCTCTGACGCATCAAAAAAGGAGAGCGCAAACAGCACTCTCCTTCACCAGTGGAAGATGCGCTTTGCTTTATTTTTCAAGTATAGAGTTCTTCAAAAAAGGACAGACTAGTCCCTTAGAACGCCATTCCATGAAAAATCGCGCGCAACAGATACAGTTGTTCCATCAACCAATGCTTACACGCAGCAAAACCCATCTCTCCACACCACCTTTTCTCATTCGATGACTCTATTTTACCATGCCGCTTGGAATGAAAGGAAGAGCAGATTATTTAAATAAACCGGCGATGGAATTAAAGAAGGCACTTAAACCGTCAAACAGTTTGGCAAAAAATCCTTTTGTTTCTTCCGATGTCGCAAAGGACTGGATGTTTTGTCCGGCATCCTTCAGTCCCGTCTCAATCTGTCCCCAGTTAAGATCAGCTTTTTCCATTTGATTAAACAGACCGGTCAAGCGCTCCATTTGGGCATCGGACAGATTGATATTGTTGTTTTGAATGACTTGGACGATGACATTCTCGATTTCGACTTTCGTCTCCGGTTTTTGCTTCGCGATTTCGGCTTTGATTTCGTTCATCAAGTCGGCGACTTTATCCGTTCCGACGGTTTTTCCGACATCTGATGTGACCGATAATTCTTGTTGGGCTAAATCTTTCCGTTCATCCGTCAGTTTGATACCGGTCTCACTTGACGTTTGATCATAGGCTTTCATGATACCGGTCAAGGCAGACGTACCGGTTACTTTATAAGGGGAAGTAATTGTAATGTCGGCATCGGTCACACCAGCCGTGACCAGCGCATTCAAATACATGTCTTTTGTGACCCACGTGATATTTTCGGTTGCGACGGACAGACCGTCGCCTTTTTCAGCCAATTCAATCTTGGCGGAGGAATACATATTGCCGCCGCGCTGGGACTGGGGAATGTTTTTCCCGAGATATTTTTCCTCATCGGCAGATGTCGCGATGATCGGGGTGATACCTTCCGGTGCATTGAGGCGGGACAAGACCCATGCTTTATCCTTTGCTCCGAGTGATTCTCCGAGTGTGATGATCGTTTTGTCGACGACCTGCTCGGCAGATGCGGCAGTAGGCAGTAATAACGTCGTGGCAAGTAATGCCGAAGCAGTCCATGTGATGGTTTTATTCATTGTCAGATTCCTCCGTAAGTTAAGTATCAGGTACTAATTTCAGTCTAATCGACCGGTGACGGAAGAGAATCGGTCTCAAGGACGAGCCGACATCGACCTTCCGTCATGTTCATTGTACAGAAAAACAATGGAAAGAAGGGGAGCAGGTTCAGAATTGAATGAAATCATGTTACACTTGAAACAAATCAAATAGCGACCACTAGGGGAGTCAGTAGGCTGACTGAGACGACGGAGACGTGCGGACCCTTTGAACCTGATTAAGTTTGGACTTACGGAGGGAAGTGGCGTGACAGATCCTCTTTTTCTGGTCTTTTCACGTCATACCTGACATCAGGTGTGGCGTTTTTTTGATGACAAAAGGGGGAAAAATATGAAATTCAGTGAAGAAATCCGGCAAGCGGCAGGACAGTATTGGGACAGCAGTTTTACGCATCCGTTCGTGACCGGTCTTGCAGACGGGACATTGCCGGAAAAGAAATTCCGACATTACGTACTCCAAGACGCCTATTACTTAAAACATTTCGCGAAAATTCAGGCCCGTGCCGCGTCCAAGGCACAGGATTTCGTGACGATTGCAGAGCTCGCGGAACATGCGACATCGACCTATGCCGCAGAACTGAGTCTGCACCAGTCGTTTTTTGAACCGCTTGGGATTTCGGACGAAACATTAGCCCGGTTCGAGCCGGCCCCGACCGCATACGCCTATATTTCACATATGCACCATGCGAGCGAAGGGACGCTCGGAGAGACGATTGCTGCCATCTTACCGTGTTACTGGCTCTATTATGAAATCGGACAACAGTTACAGACCGCTGTACCGGCTTCACCGATTTATCAACAATGGATTGCGACATACAGTTCGGACTGGTTCGAGCGGGTGGTCTTTGAGCAGATCGAGCGTTTGAATGAGCTGGCAGCGCAAGCAAGTGATCAAGAACGCACCCGGATGAAGCAGCATTTCGTCAGAAGCTGTTATTACGAATTGATGTTTTGGGAAATGGGCTGGACGGAAGAGACATTTGAAAAAAGCCTGGCACAGATTATTACAGCGAAATCATTGAAATAAGACGAGACAACGTAAAACACCGGATTCGCTTGTTGGCGGATCCGGTGTTTTATATAGAAAAGATAAATCAGCTGTGGCGTTCAATCAAATCTGCGAGGCGTTGTTTCACCAGCGACGGATTGGTTAACTCCTGATTGGATAATGAAAGTTTCGTCATCGTTTCGTCCGTACCTGCCATTTCGCTGAACAAAGAGCCGAGGCTGTGGGCACGACGGTCGATTTGAAGAACGATATCGATTCCGGATCGGTCCTGCAGCAAGATGACTTCGATTTCATCCAGTTTATGCGCATAATGCGTACCGCGGGCAGAATATTCGAGTTCCTGCGCGATCGGTAAATCTTTTCGGAAGCGGCCCGGTAATTTTTCTGTATCTGCTTTTTTCAAACGGAATCCGAGATCTTCCATCGCTTCCAGAATGACGGATTGATAGTCATTTGCCTTGACGACGACCGCATCATGATCGGATGGGTCGACCGCTTGCGCGATATCAAGACCGGTCTCGATCCAGGATTTCGATTGACTGACGGAGAGGGGTGTATTAAAAGGAACCTGCAGCGTGAACGGAATTTCGCGTTCGACACCGGCTTCGATGGTAAACGGTGCTTCATTTAACACAAACCGATCCAGTGTGAACGTCGTGAATGTCTTGCTGTCCCCAACTTCCTGTTTGTACTGGGTGTTGAAGGCGAGATAAATCCGTGCGATTTCCTGATCGACGTTACCTCCTTTGATATGGACGACTCCTTGAATCGTACCGCCGGGTTCACAGTGTTCTTGCTCGAGGCGCGTGTCGACCGTTGCGGCACCGATACCGATTTGGGAAAGGATTTTTTTAAACATGTTGTGTTCCTCCTTAAATTAAGTATGACGACTGAAAAGAAAGCTGACTTGCTTGTCGAACACGGATGAATTTGCTACAGTTTCGAAAGACCAAACAAAAAAGGCGGGACGATACGTGGAACTACATCAATTAAAAGACTTGCTCACGGAAAAACTGCAGGCGACTTCACTCATACACGCGACAATCAGCGCTCCGCGTCTGAAATCAAATGATCTCCGCCGAATCAAGGTAAAACCGATTCTACTTAGAGATACGTATGCAATCCAGTTAGAGTTTCAACATGAACGGATCATTAAGCATGAGAATTTAAGTATAGAAGAATTTATTGTAAGAATGGACCAATTCTTTGACGAATTCCGTCAATTTTTATTCCGGTTCGAAACGGAAGAAGTCCAGTTTCAACTCTCGAAGAAAATGAAAGTCTCCATTAAGACGACCGTCAAAGAACCGATTCAGGCAGAGTTGTCGCATAACCGCAAGAAAAGTCACTTGTTAGAAGATGGTGTACCGGTGCCTTTTTTAATCCGTTTAGGTGTCATGACGGAAGAAGGACAGGTCAAACGCCAAAAATACGACAAATTCAAACAAATCAATCGTTTTCTGGAATTTGTCGAAGACAGTATCGCCGTATTGCCGAAAGGACGTACATTACGGATTTTAGATTTTGGATGCGGGAAATCGTATCTGACGTTTGCTCTTTATCATTACTTGAAGATCGTCAAAGGTTTTGATTTAAATGTCACCGGTCTTGATCTAAAAAAAGAAGTCATTGAGGACTGTGCGGCGATTGCTGCTGATTTAGGGTATGATGATTTGTCCTTCCGTGTCGGTGATGTCCACGATTACGACCAGGACACAGAAGTTGACTTGATGGTGACGTTACATGCCTGTGACGTCGCGACCGATGTCGCACTTGCCCGTGCCGTTGATTGGAACGCATCAGTGATTCTCAGCGTGCCGTGTTGTCAAAAGGAATTAAACCGTCAACTGGATTGTTCACCACTTGACGTCATGCTGCAACATGGGTTGATTCAAGAAAAGTTTGCTTCACTCGCGACGGATTCGATTCGGGCCGAGTTATTGACACTTGTCGGATACGAGACGCAATTGCTTGAATTCATCGATTTAGAAAACACGCCGAAAAACATCCTGATTCGGGCTTACAAAAATCCGAAACGGCCAACAGAAGAAAAAATCGACCGGTATATCGCTTTCCGGGAGCTGTTGCATGCAAAGCCGTATTTAGAACGTGAATTGAGCGGCAGACTTGGACAGATTTCATCGAAACTCGTACAATAAAGAAGACAACGAATTAAGGGGGAAACAAATACAATGGATTTCCAAATGTATTTTGAAGATGTCGTTCAAACGGCACGTAAAGAAGCAGCGGCAGCCGGTTTTGAAGAATTAACGACGGCTGAGAGCGTCGATGAGGCAATGAAACGTGAAGGATTGACGCTTGTCCTCGTCAATTCGGTTTGTGGATGTGCCGGCGGTATTGCCCGCCCGGCAGCTGCCTATGTCAACCGTATGGAAGGTGTCAAACCGGATCATTTCGTAACGGTATTTGCAGGACAAGATCGGGAAGCAACCGATCGGGCCCGTGAATACTTCGAAGGATATCCACCGTCATCGCCATCATTCGCTTTGATGCAGGATGGAAACATCCTGTCGATGGTCGAACGGTTTGACATCGAATCGTTTACAGCGGAAGAAGTCGTCGAGAAGTTAGAGTCATTGATTGAAATCTACGCTTAAGTAAATCAAAACCTGCTCCCTCTCTGAGGTGGCAGGTTTTTTTAATGAACACCGTCCGTTGAACGAAAGTCGCTTGTCCTGAAATAAATGTAAGCGGTAACAATAAAAGTGATTACTCATCAAATATGAATAAATCCGTATTTTATGCAATTTTTACAGATTATTATGCTTTACAATGAATAAATATTCGTATATTCTAAAAGCAATAAATCAGGTCGAACTTTTTAGTATTGAATTAGAAAAAAACATAAGTCATACTATTGTTAAAGTTCTGACAATTGAGCGTTGGAAGGGGAATTTATTGATGAAGAAATTAGCAGCAACGGCAATGGCAGGCATTCTAGCAGTCACGATGGCAGCATGTGGCGCTTCGGAGGAATCGACAGGCGATACGACAAAAAAGAACGATAAAGTATTGACGATGGGAACGTCAGCGGATTACTTCCCATTCGAGTATATCGATACAGCAAAAGGTGATGACATCGTCGGATTTGATGTGGCAATCGCCAAAGAAGTCACAAAAAACCTTGGATATGATTTGAAAATTGAGGATATGGAGTTCGGCAGTCTGCTTGGAGCGCTCAGTGCGGGACGTGTTGATTTCGTCATGGCGGGAATGACGCCGACCGACGAGCGGAAGAAAAACGCTGACTTCACGGATATTTATTTCCAGTCTAAAAACCTGGTCATGACGAAAGATAAAGCGATCACGTCAGATGACGAATTAAAAGGCAAGAAACTGGGTGTCCAGCTCGGATCGATCCAGGAAGCGTTGGCAAAGGACCGTTACAAAGACAGTGAAGCTGTTTCATTAAATAAAATTCCGGAAATCATTCAGGAGTTGAATACGGGCCGGATCGACGCCTTGATCATTGAAGACGCAGTAGCCGTCAAATACATGGATCAGGACAAAGCATTAAAAACGTATGAAATCAAAGAAGACGGGCCAACCGGTTCTGCCGTCGCCTTTAAAAAAGGGGACAAAATGCGTGACGACTTCAACAAAGAGTTGAAGAAGATGATCGACAACGGCGACATCGATAAACTCGCGGAAGAATGGTTCCAAAAAGAAGCAAAATAAGAGTAGTGCATAGGGGTGGGGGTAACCTCATCCCTTTTGTGCGACGTTAGGAGATTGGTTATGATAGACTTTACAAAGATTCAAGATTCAATCCCATATATTCTGCAAGGAATTCCAGTTCTATTTCAAGTCGTCATCGTCGCCGCGATTGCCGGTATGTTAATCGGGATTGTCGTCGCGGCGTTAAAAATCACGAAAAACGGATTTATTCGATTTATTGGTCATGCCTATACGGCAGTTTTCCGCGGAACGCCGTTGATCTTACAATTGGCGATCATTCACTTTGGGTTACCGCAGTTGACGGGGTATGTGACGACGGGGTATCAATCCGCCATCATCGCCTTTTCCTTAAACTCGGGGGCTTACATTTCGGAAATCATCCGGGCCGGCATTCAAGCCGTTGACCGCGGACAATGGGAAGCGGCCGATGCGCTTGGTATTCCGTATATGAAACAATTGCGGTCGATCATCTTGCCGCAAGCGTTCAAAAATATCCTGCCGGCGATCATGAACGAGCTGATCACATTAACAAAAGAATCCGCTTTGATTTCGACGGTCGGTGTCCTCGACGTCATGCGCCGGGCGCAAGTCGTCGGTGGAGAAAAGGCCTTGTATTTTGAACCGTTATTGTTTGCAGGATTCGTCTATTTCGTACTTGTCATGGGATTGTCCTTGATTGGTCAACAAGTCGAAAAAGCTATGAGAAAGAGTGGGTAATCAGATGGAACCTATGATTCAAGTTACTGATCTATATAAGCAGTTTGGAAAACTAGAAGTCTTAAAAGGTATTACGACGACGGTCGGACGCGGCGAAGTCGTGGCCGTCATCGGTCCGTCGGGATCCGGGAAATCAACGTTCTTACGATGCATTAATTTGTTGGAACAGCCGACAAGCGGCACGATTAACGTCGATGGGTTTGAACTGACGAAACCGAAAGCGAACATTGCCAAGGCCCGTCAAAATATCGGCATGGTATTCCAACAGTTTAATCTGTTCCCGCATAAATCGGTTCTCGATAACTTGATTTATGCACCGATTAACGTGCTTGGTCTCTCAAAAGATGCGGCTGTCAAACGGGCGGAAGTCCTGCTCGAACGTGTCGGTTTGGCCGAAAAACGCGATAACTTCCCGAACCAGCTGTCGGGCGGTCAAAAACAACGGGTTGCGATTGCCCGGGCACTGGCGATGGAACCGAACGTCATGTTGTTTGACGAACCGACATCAGCGCTTGACCCGGAAATGGTCAACGAAGTGCTGGATGTCATGAAACAACTGGCAGAAAGCGGCATGACGATGGTCATCGTTACGCACGAGATGGGCTTTGCAAAAGAAGTTGCCGACCGCGTCCTGTTCCTCGATGAAGGCATTCTGATGGAAGAAGGCAGTCCGGTGGAACTGTTTGATCATCCGAAAACCGATCGCGCCAAAAAATTCTTGGAAAAAGTGTTATAACGAAAAGCGCCGACTCGATTCAATGAGTCGGCGCTTTTTTAAGACAGGGAGAGGTTTTTTATGCTTAACAAAGAGACGGAACGGTTCGTTCAGGAATTCCATGCAAATGATTTTTCCGGACATGATTTTTCCCACATCGAACGTGTCCGGAAGATGGCCTTACGGATTGCCGAAATCGAAGGCGGGAATGTCCGTATCATTGAACTCGCTGCACTGCTGCACGACGTCGCGGACAGTAAACTCGGCGGGACAAGTGAAAATGCCGACCAGTATTTAAGACCACGTGTCTCGGAGCAGGACCGCCTGCATATCCTCGACATCATCAACAGTTTATCGTTTAAAGGGGGTGACCGTCCGCCGATGAAGACACTGGAAGGGAAGATTGTCCAGGACGCGGACCGCTTGGACGCGATTGGTGCGATTGGGATTGCCCGGACATTTCAATTTGCCGGTCACTTTCAGGAACCGATGTATGTACCGGGACTCGCTCCCCGCGAGCCGGGTGACCGGACAGGGACGACAAGTGCCTTACACCATTTCGATGAAAAATTATTCCGTTTAAAAGATTTGATGAATACGAAGACAGCGAAGATCATTGCTGAAGATCGTCATCAGTATATGTGGGAATTCGTCGAACGGTTCAAGCAGGAATGGAACGGTCAATAATGATAAAAACAGGGATCTGCTCCTGATAGAGCGGATCCCTGTTCGTTAACTTAAGATGACAGCTGTAATCAGACCGAGGGAAGCGAACAGACCAACGATGGCTCCGCCTTCCTCATGCGCTTCCGGCATCATTGTTGAAGCGAGCATGGCAATGATACCGCCGCTGGCGAAGGCACCGATCATCGCAAACTGCATATCCGGTAATTCTGATAAAATCGAATACCCGGCAAGGGAGGCGAGCGCGGAAATCAACCAGACGACGCCCCACATGACCAGGATTTTTTTCTTCGAGAAACCATCTTTTTGTAAGCCGGTCGTACTCGACAAACCTTCCGGGATGTTACTGACAAAAATGGCTGCGACAAGTGCGGCGCTGACATTTCCCGATAATAAACTGGCACCGATCATGATCGATTCCGGAATGGCATCAAGAATCGTTCCGAAAAAGATGGCAGTTCCTGTTCCTTCGTTTCCGCCGGACGACCGTTTTCGCTTACTGGCCCCACGTGAGGAAACAAACATGTCAAAACCGGTGAACACGAGCGAACCCACGATGAACGAGATGCCGACAATCTTCGTCGTGGATTTATTTAAGGCTTCATCCAATAACTCAAACGTTGCCGCCCCGATTAAAATCCCTGTCCCAAACGACATTACGTATCCGATCAACCGTTGTTTAAGAGGGAGAAACAAACCGATCAAAGCTCCGATGACGACGGCTCCTCCAGCGATGGCCCCCCACATAAAAGCGATTCCCATGTAAACATCCTCCTTAGCTCTTTCCCTATCTGTATTACTATTTTCCTAAAAAAATGATTGATAAACATAGCTAGTTAAAAAAGCAGAAAAGGTAATCCGGAAACGAGGAAAAGCGTCTCTCGCTGAAAAGACGGAAGACGCTTTGTATGATCAAAATGGTTGTTTATTCAACCAATGCCCACCATCAAGGGCAATGCATTCCCCATTTAAATAACTCGCTTGATCGGACAACATCCAGGTCGCCAGTCCAGCGATCTCTTCCGGTGTGCCGAATCGGCCGAGCGGGACGTTGCGTCGAATCCGTTCCGCATGTTCCGGTGACATGGCAAGTTTATCCGCTCCGCCGGTCCGTTCAATCGGTCCTGGACTGATTGCATTGATGCGGGCTCCGTATTTGTATCCCCATTCGACAGCAAGTGTTCGTGTCAGGTTCAGGACACCGGCTTTTGCCGCAGCACTCGGTGCGACACCGGCACCTGCTTGCCACGCGTATGAGGCAACGATATTCAAGATTTGTCCACCCGATACGTTGTCTTCTTGCCAGCCTTTGACGAGGGCATGGGAACAGTTGAATGTCCCGTTCAAGACGATATCAATGACCGTTTTCCATCCGTTCGGCGAGAGTTCGTCCGTCGGACAGATGAAGTTACCGGCGGCATTGTTGATGAGGGCTTCCAGTTGTCCAAACTGTTGCCGGGTTTGATTGACGGCAGCGATACAAGCATCTGGATTCCGGACGTCCATTTGAATGACACTGTGGTTTCCATCAATCGCTTGTAAATCCTGATCGGTTTGCTGCAACCGTTCGGCATTCCGACCGGTCACGACGACATTCCATCCGGCCTCTTTTAAAGCGATCGCCATCGCTTTCCCCATTCCGCTCGTACCACCTGTGACAAGTACTGTTTTTGCCATTTCCAAAACCCCCTTATAAACTGAATGAATAGCCATTCAATATAAGTATTCAAAAAAGAAGGAGTAAACTCCTTCTTTTGGGCAGAAATTATTCGACGGCTGCTGCCGTATTGGTCAAGACAGGAACAACTTGTTTTTTACGTGAGACGACACCTTCGAGATAAAGGAGATGGTTCGTCGCTTCAAGTCCGAAGGCCCGTTCGACAAGTGATGCTTCAGGTCCGAGGACGAGCGCCACCGAATTGTTCGTCAGGATATCCGTAACGAGTAACATATATAAATCCAAATCTTTATCGGCAATCAGGGCTTCAATCCGCGTTTCGAGCTCTGCTTGACGAAGCAAGACTTCTGCCGTATCGACCGTGTTTGCTTGGGCAATCTCGACTTTGAATGGTCCCATCGAGAATTCTTTTGCATCAAGTGAGATCAGCTCATCGACGGTTTTCTTCGATAGATCAGCACCTGCTTTTAACATGTCGAGACCATAGACGTTGGCATCGACACCGGCAATCGTCGCCAGTTCACGTGCGGCTAACACGTCTTGCTCCGTGCATGTCGGCGACTTGAACAACAACGAGTCGGAAACGATGGCGGACAACATCAAACCGGCAATTTCCGGTTTGATGGCAACACCGTGTTCTTTGTACATTTTGTTTAAGATCGTCGTCGTACAACCGACTGGTTCCGCACGGTAATAAACCGGATCAGATGTCTCGAAGTTGGCAATCCGGTGATGGTCGATGACTTCCGTCACTTTGACGGCATCGATATCATCCGCGCTTTGTTGACGTTCATTGTGGTCAACGAGAATGACGTGTTGTGCTTCTTTAGATACTTCCGTTACGAGGCGGGGACGAGCGACTTTAAAGTAGTCGAGGGCAAATTGTGTTTCCCCGTTGACTTCACCAAGACGAACGGCTTCAGCATGAACACCGAGCTCTTTTTTTAATTCAGCATAAGCGATCGCCGATGCAATCGTATCCGTGTCCGGATTTTTATGACCAAATACTAAAACTTTTTCCATGTGTATTCACTCCTAAATGATTGATGTCTCGCCCATTAGTGTACCATAAGTCCGTTTTAGACGGCGTTCATTTTCAAGAGGATGCCGGCGATTTTTTCGCTCCAATACGGATCGGAAGCATAAAAAACGTTCATTCCGCGTGCCTTGTTTCCAAGAAACGGACCGCGGTAGTATTTTCCGTCTTTCGAAAGGTAGTCGCGGGCAATGAAGCGACCTGTTTTCCGGATTGAGTCTTCAAACGAATCATATGCCGTCGCATTTTGACCGGGAGCAATATCCGTTGCATTGACGCCAAACAGATTGAACTTGTCTTTTGCGATATCCGACCGTCCGTAATCGGACTCGTGAATCGCATGGGCAAGCAGATAAGCCGCATTGATGCGATAGGTGCGTTCAACTTGCTTAAAGGTCTTTCCTTTCCCGATCAACGGACTGTCGGGAGCATTTTTTTTAATGTAGGCATCGAGTTGTTTCGCTGTCAAAGCGGTCGGTTTCCGTAAATCCTGCGTTAGTGTTTTCGATTCAACGTACTGCATCGTTCGGTCATCTAACGACGCTGGTGCTTCCCCGGCTGTAATCAAACCGCCGAGTCCGGCATCGGCGACGATGTAATGCAACAGACGATCGCCTTGCTTTTCATAATAGGACCGATTACTGGATTGTTCGAGCGGGTAAAGAGTCAACCGATCGGAAGCAACGTAACCGGTCAGACCGGCAATTTCAACCCGGCTGACGGAATCTGTGTACGCAAGCAGGGAAAGGCGGCTGCCGGGGGCGATATACGTATGTCGTTTTTTTAGAGCGCGGTCGGTGTAGATATTCAGCGTCTGATTCGGTTTGACGATGCCGATCCCGCTGCCGGTCAAATAGATATAACGTTCATCCGCCGTCCGTTTGACGGCCCCGCGGCGTCCGTCGATAAAGGCCTTCGCTTTTTCGGCAGAATCGAATTCTTCTTCCCGGATGACTTTCCCGTCCCGATATAATTCCGCAACATAAGGGGAAGCCGGAGGAAGAACGGTTTGAGGTTTCTCCCGTAACAGCAGGAACAATCCGCAACCGAGTAAGAAAAAGAAGATAAGCCCCTTGAAGGAACCCGTTCGACGGACCGGGCGGGCGGGGCGAATTGTACGTTTAGTCAAAAAATCACGTCCTTCAAAAAAATCAATCGACAACCTGGGTAAAGAATAGGTAACCTAACAAAGAATGGAGGGAAGTCTGTGTTTATCGGATATCGAACGTTAAAGACCGCTGTCGCAGCGGCACTGGCGATGTGGATTGCGGAAAAGATGCAACTGGATTACTACGTCTTCGCAGCCATCATCGCCATTTTGAGTATTCAAGCGACAAGAAAAAAATCATTCCGGTCGTCGTATGAACGGATCATGGCGTCCATTCTCGCGATTGGACTTGGTTTTGTCATCTTCGAAGTCATCGGCTACCGTCCGATCGCAATTGCACTTTATTTCATTCTATTTCTTCCGCTGACGCAACGCCTCCGCCTGCAGGACGGTTTTATCACGAGTGTCGTCATTCTCACCCATCTTTACGTCGCACAGCAATTGAATCTGGCCATCTTTTTAAACGAAATTTATTTGCTGCTGATTGGTGTCGGTGTCGGACTACTCGTGAACATGTATATGCCGAGTCTCGATCGGACGATTGCCGAGCGGCGGCTGCAGATCGATCAACGGATTGCCGCCTTGTTCTTTGAAGTCGCAGCCGCGATCGAAACGGGATGGATCAATCGGCATTCGTTGACACTGCACGAGACGGAACGGCTGTTGAAGGAGGGAAAGGATGCTTCGCTGAAACGGATGGGCAATGCCATCGGTCGACGGAATGATGATGAAGACTACCTGTATTTCCGAATGCGTGAACAACAGTTTGAATTATTAAACGGAATCGTCCGCAACGTCGATGATCTTGTCCTCGTCGTAGAAGAAGGAAAAAAAGTCGCCGGCCTGTTCCGGACAATTGGTGACAATGTCCGACCCGATGCCGACGCAACGTTATTTTTAGCGGAACTCGAACGACTGCTCGAAGAGTTTCGCGAGTCACCGCTCCCGAAGACACGGGATGAGTTTGAAGTCCGGTCCGCTTTACTTCATATGTTGCAGGAAGCAGAACAGTATTTGCAATTAAAGCAACGATTCGTCAATCAGAAGAGGTAGAACATCGTCGAGGCAAAGGTGCCGAGCAGGAAAATCGTCAAAATCGTAATTGTCGTCCACTTAATGATTCGTTGTTGTTTTGATGGTTTTGCCATAGCAAGACCGCTCCTTTCATACTTCCATTGATTATAGCCATTGTACAAACAACGCTTGCGAAGTGCAAATCTGCCTATAGATGGTATACTAAAAAAGCGCTAGATGAACTGAAAAAATGAGGAGGAATGCAACATGGTTAATGAGCAACGTGTGCTCGACACCTTTTTAGAACTGGTCCAGATTGATTCGGAATCAAAAGAAGAGGCACAAATTTGTGCCCATTTGAAAGAGACGTTTACGGCACTGGGGTGTGACGTATTCGAAGATGACGCTTCATCCAAAACCGAGCATAAAGGGAACAACTTAATCATCACGCTTCCGGCAACAAAAGACGGTGTTGATAAAATTTATTTCACTTCCCATATGGATACAGTTTTCCCGGGACAGGGAATTAAACCAATCATCGAGGACGGTTACGTGAAGACGGACGGAACGACGATTCTTGGGGCAGATGATAAAGCGGGGCTCGCTTCGTTGATCGAACTGGTCCATGTCTTGAACGAAACGAACCAGCCGCACGGGAAAATTCAATTCGTCATCACGGTAGGGGAAGAATCAGGTTTAGTCGGCGCTATGGTTCTCGATCCTTCGAAGATTGATGCGGATTACGGTTTTGCTTTGGACTCGGACGGTAAAGTCGGAGACATCATTACGGCTGCACCAACCCAAGCGAAAGTAAATGCCAAAATTTACGGCAAAACCGCTCATGCCGGTGTAGCACCTGAAAAAGGGGTTTCGGCCATCACAATTGCAGCAAAAGCAATTGCCAAAATGCCGCTCGGCCGCATCGATGAAGAAACGACGGCAAACATCGGACGTTTCAGCGGTGGTGGTCCATCGACCAACATCGTATGTGATTACGTGGAAATCTTTGCCGAGGCCCGCTCACTCGTTGCGCCTAAAATGGAAGCTCAAACAGCGAAAATGAAAGCGGCGTTTGAAGAGGTTGCCGCTGAATTTGGCGGACGTGCCGAAGTCGAAGTTAAAGTCATGTATCCTGGTTTCAAATTTGAAGACGGTGATCAAGTTGTCGAGGTTGCGAAAGCAGCGATTACACAACTGGGTCGGACACCACGTCTCTTGCACTCTGGCGGGGGATCAGATGCAAACGTGATTGCCGGTTTCGGTATTCCGACCGTCAACCTGGCTGTCGGCTATGAAGACATCCATACAACGAATGAAAAAATGCCGATTGAAGAGCTCGTGAAAACAGCAGAATTGTGCGTGACGTTAGTCGATTACATCACAAATAAATGATGACAGACTAAAAAGAGTGTACCGCGACATTGCGGTACACTCTTTGTTCGTTTACGATTAAGTTAATTGAGGACGTTCGAAAAATTCCATCGACTCCAGAATGAGTTCCTCGGTACAGAGTAAAGTCGTTGCGATTTCTTGAAGTTGAATCGATTTTCCGTACTGTTGCCGATAGTTCTCGTTCAATAAACGAGCAGCTTGTACGACACGTGCATAAGTCCGTTCGATTTTGGTCATGGAAAAACCACCTTTCGAATCAGTATAGGCCCATTTTAGCATGCTTCGGACCAAGAAAGGTGTATTTTATGTATTAAAAATGCTAATTTTACGAAAAGGGGAAAAAGATGGAATTTTATTTTTTAGGGACCGGTGCAGGAATGCCGTCCAAACAACGGAATGTGTCTGCGATTGCGCTCTTGCATCCGAAAATGACCTGGTTGTTTGACTGTGGAGAAGCGACACAACACCAAATGTTGCACAGTCCGATTAAACCGCGCAAAGTCAGTACGATTTTCATTACACATCTGCATGGAGATCATATTTTCGGTCTTCCCGGCTTCATCAGTACGCGGGCTGCACTCGAAGGAACGACGTTATTGACGATTTTCGGTCCGAAAGGAATCAAGGAGTGGCTCGAGGCAACGTTGCGTATCACCGGTACGTACTTACGTTATCCGCTTGATGTCATTGAAGTCGAAGCCGGTCAATCGTACGAGCAGGAAGGGTTCCACATTCACGTCGAAGCATTGGAACACCGCTTTTTGGCCTACGGCTACCGGGTTGAAGGGCAGGAAGAAAAAGGTGCCTTACGCGTCGAAGCGTTGAAACAACTGGGCATTCCTTCCGGACCACTTTATCGACAAATCAAACAGGAGGAAACGTTTGTTTTCGAGGGAACAGAATATCAGTCAACGGATTTTCTCGGAGAACCAAAGCCGGGCATCAAGTTGGCGGTATTAGGAGATACGGTACCGTGTGAAGGAAGCCTTCGGTTGGCGGAAAAAGTCGATGTTCTTGTCCACGAGGCGACGTTTGCCGATTCGGAACAGGACCATGCAGGACGATTCGGTCATTCAACAGCCAGACAAGCGGCTGAAATCGCTTTGAAAGCAGGGGCGAAGAAACTGTTGTTGACGCATATTTCGGCGCGGTATGTCGATCAGGAACAACGGTTGGAAGCGGAGGCGCGGGAAGTATTTGAAGAGTCATACCTCATGACGGATCATCAATCTGTCGTGATTAAGGGGTAACCAACATGGACTTTCTTATCCAATGGTCATTGTTTCTGTTAGCAAGTATCCTGCTCGGTTTCTTTTTAGAAAAACGGACGGAAAAAGAACAATATCTTTACCTGAAGTTTGTTTTTTATGCTTGCTTAGGATCAGTGTCGTTTCCTGTTTACGATATTCAATTGCCGCTTGGCATTATTTTGTTTCTGATTGTCCTGCATCCGAAAAAAAATTCACGGTACAAACGATATATGGCCTTATTCGGATTCCTCTTTTTTCTGCTTCAGCTCATCATGGGACCGTTTGATACGTTTACGCTGCGGGAAGAAACGCAACAAATGGGACAGGTCACGATTACGGATGAATCCTTTGATACGCTGATGACGCACATTGACCGGCGGATCGGAGATGACTCTTTGCGACTTGAACAAAGTCAGTTGTTATTTGATCAGGGAGGTAACTTGCGGAATGCGACATTTGAGTTGATTGCGAAAAGTCCGAAACGGTTCATCCGGTACGAAGTAACGTATCAAGAAGTGACGGGCACATTAACGTATCGTCCCCGGGAAGAAGTCCTGACGCGTTCGCTTGAGTCGTATTATCAAAAATTAATTGATGCTTCCACCTCGTTTCAGACGTTAAAGACGTTATCCATCAAACAGATTCTTCATGAATCGAAGACTCCGTATGTCGAGATGGATTTGGACGGACTGTATGAAACGTTCAGCTTACAGGATGCGACAGTTCTCTTGATTAACGATCAAGGTGAACTGATTCCGTATGTCAATACGGGAGACGATGTATTAGCCAACGCGATTCGATTGACGTACTTGCGTTCTGACGGTCAATCGTTACGGGAGAAAACCATACTTTTATACAATTACAGTTTTGAGACCTCAAGACGAAAAGGAGTCGTACGATGAAAAAATGGATATTGATCGGGGGAGTCCTCCTCCTGGCAGGGTGTGCGGAACAATCAGCGGATCAGCCGGCGGATCAGACAACGGATTCAAAGGCATGTGACCAGTCCGTAGACGTCTCGGTCGTCAATCATGCCGAGAAAAAAACGACAACATTATTCAAAAAAGAGCTGTGTCTGAACCAATCGGAAACTGCGCTCGAGGCACTCGAAGAGACGGAGCTGCCGATCGTCAAGACCGGTAAGGGTGAGATGGCGTACGTGACGGCCGTTGACGGCATCCGTGAAAAATCAGCCGGAGCAAGCAGCGGCTGGGTGTTCGGTGTCAATGACAAACCGGCACAAGTCGGGGCAGGGGCGTATCAATTAAAAGACGGCGACCGTCTGGAATGGCGATTTGAAAAAGATGCAATGGCTTATTTTCAGTAAGGCGGAACGGGAGCGACTTCATCCACTGAATGTCGCTCTTTTTTTAGTGGCGATGTTATCGGTCCCGTTTTTTTTGCAGACACATGTCAGCATCCTGATTGTCTTGACCGGACATCTACTGTTCTTTACGTGGATCCGGCAATGGAGTGTCCTGCGTTATTTAACCTTACCCTTGATTTATATCGGAATGATGTATCTTCCTTTGCTTGTCGGTGCATCCGTTGATCCATACGGAATTTGGTTGACCGGTCTGACGGTGGCATTGTTCGTAACATCCAGTCAACTGACCTTCACCCTGGTCCGCCTTGATCAAATGGGACCGTTATTCCGGGTTTTGCCGCGCCTGACCCGTTTGACGGGAATGGTTTTGGCGATCTTACCTTCATTGCTTCGGACGTGGCCGGAAGTGAAAATGAGCCATGCCAAACAACCGCTGGCGGAAAAGATGGAAAGGGTGGCACTGTACCACCTGTTGCCCGTCGAAGCGGTTCCCAGTTCGTTACGGCGTTTGACGCGTTCTGATTGGATGACCGGGCTTTTAATTACAGGAATGTATCTTGCCTTTTGGTCTCCTGTAGCAGTAGTAGCCGCTTTAGTGTTACCCGGACTGTTGATGTTCTCGAAAGGAGGGATACGCGATGCCTACCATTATTACCGACGAAACAGGGTCACGTAAGCGTCTGGAACAACTGGCTCGTGCGGCCGGGTCAGAAGTGATTCAGCCGGATCGCCTGCTGCATGGTCGTGTCCGCGATATGTTGGCGACAACCAGTCTGTTCGTCGCTGGAGAACTGGCGACGTTACTCGGCTTAGAAGCTTTCTTTGACCGGGAGACAAGTGAATTATCCTCGGGAGAACAGCAACTGGTCTCGCTCGGGTATACCTTGTCCGGCTTACCGGAAAAAATCTTCTTGGCAGAGCCATTTTTATTTTTAGATCAAGTCCGCAAAACCCGGCTGATGCTGTTGTTCGAGGAAATCGAACGCCGTTTTTCCTGCCATATCACCTATTCCGTCATCCAACAACATCCGCTCGAAAAGCTGGAAGGAATAGAACCGGTCAAAGGAAAGGTCATCGACGAGATGGTGCGCATCAGGCACCGCTATCCGTTACAGGAAAAGTATGCCTTGTCGGTTGAACGAATGTCCTTACATCTCGGGGAAAGAGTGGCCCTGATCGGAGCCAACGGGAGTGGAAAATCAACCTTGCTCCGTCTGTTACTCGGTGTGGAACGGCCGCTGTACGGAAAGGTCAGGCGGACCGGCGAAAAATGTTATGTTCCGGCACATCCGGCGCTTGCACCTGTCCTCGATGAGCCGACCGCTACGTTTTCTGAACAAAAACAACAATTGATGGAACGGCTCTCCTGGAAGGAAGAAGCCTGTTATTTTGATGAACCGACGGCCGGATTAACCAATCGGCAACGGTCGGCGTTCATTCAAAACATGCTCGATCATCCGGACCAATTGATTGTATTCGCTACGCACGATCCTGATTTGATTTTTTATGCGACCCGAGTCGTCTATCTGGTTCAGGGGGAAATTGCTTTTAACGGTCCAACTTCGACTTTCATCGAGCAAAGCAGGTTATACGAATGGAACTGATCGGAGCAGCAGTCCTCATCATCAGTGCAGTTATTTTATATTTTGAAAAGCGTCCGATGTCAGAGGCGATGCTTCGGTTCATTGCGCTGGTCACAGCGGCAGCAATTGTCGGACGGCTGATTTTTGCAAGCATTCCGAACGTCCAGCCGGCGACGGCACTGGTCCTTTTGGTCGCCGCCTGTGTAGGACCGGTCACCGGCGCCGTTGTCGGGATGCTTTTAGTCGTGTTGACGAGTTTATTTTTAGGGAGTGGTCCTTTCGTATTATTTCAAATCATTGCCTATACGGTCATCAGTCTTTTCTGTATTTTACCGGGCATGCAGACGCGGTGGATTCTAACGGCTTATGGACTGGCGGCAGGTTTTTTTTATGGATGGATCAGCAATTTGGGTTTTTTGATCTTTACGGAATTTTCGCGGGAAGCGTTTTTTACACTCCTTTTGACAGGCGGTTTTTTTGATTTGTTACACGGTGTTTCGAACGCTGTTTTCATCTGGTTGCTGTATCCGATTTTTTTACGGATTCTGCATTCGTTTGATGGAAAACAGGGTACATGATAAGTAATCCCATTCGATTGGAGTGAAGCGTAATGCTGAGTTCGCCGCTGTCCATAACGTATCTCGTCGGGTTGTTACTTATTGCTGGTTTGGGTCTGGCATTTGGGAGTATTTTATTGTTGAAGGAAACGATTCGGGGGCGGTATGCAGGGTTTTACTTACTGGCAGCAGCCATTTTTCCCGGAGCGATGCTGATTACATCTGCAGAAGGCGGATTAGTCGGACATCTCTTTTTTGAAACGGATCTCTTCTTGTCGATTGTCGCCTGGTTATTAATCCTGTCGAGCGGTTATTTGGTCATGGTGACGGGAGCAGTCACTCTTCGGTATGTATATCGCTACACCTCGATTCCGAAAAATGTTCAAAAATGGATGACGGATCATGTGCATCGTCCGAAACCGAACTGAATCAAAAAAGACGTCCGTTCTTTTCCGGTATGGAAAGAACGGACGTCTTTTTTGATGTGTGGATCAGTTGGAGACAGCGAATTCTTCAACCGGTGTTTCTTGTTGTTGTTGATCTGGATTTTGAATGCGTCCCGTGACTTCCGTCAAAAGGCGGCGCGGCAGGAATTTTGCAAATGTCACCATGGCGCGGTTGCTTGCTCCCGGTACGACAACCCGTTTACCGTTTAACGTTCCCCGGTATCCGGCAAAGGCGACGAGATGAGACGGCATGCTTTTGAAAGGTAACGTAATCTGTGCACGGTCAAAGAAGTTCGTATCGGTCGGTCCCGGGCAAAGGCAGGTGACCGTCACGCCCGAACCGTCCAGTTCGGCAGCGAGTGCTTCGGACAGCGATAGGACATACGCTTTTGTCGCGTAATAGACACTCATGTAAGGTCCCGGCATGAAGGCGGCAACAGAGGCCACATTCAAGATCCGGCCGAATCCGCGGTCAAGCATTCCCGGCACCAACCGTTTCGTCAGTTCCGTCAAGGCGACGACGTTGACATGGATTGAATTTAAATCTTCGGACGGATCGATTTCTGCAAAGCGGCCGGATGTCGCAAAACCGGCATTGTTGAACAACAGATCGACCGTCAGTTCATGTTCGTCGAGGAAACTGAGGATCCGCGAGACACTGTCCGGTTTTGAAAGGTCAGCTGCGAATGTATAAGCCTTGATTTGGTAACGTTTTTCAAGGACATGCTTGAGCTCCGTCAGTTTCTTTTCATTGCGGGCAATCAACACACAATCAAACCCGTCGCGTGCCGCCAAAACAGCCAAATCGAGACCAATTCCACCGGAAGCACCTGTAATCAAAGCGGTTTTTCGTAACATATCAAACTCCTCCATTCAATTGATGACTCATTCTCTAATCTTTATCATTCCCTATTGTTCCCTTGATTCCTGCTCGATAAGCATCTCCTTTTAGAAGTCCGCCGATTCAAGGTATGATAAAGAAAGGATACACCTACAGAAAGTGAGCTGAGTCTCTTGAGGAAAAATGTCACGATTGCTTTGTTATTAGCTACATTTTTAGCGGCGATTGAAGGTACAATCGTTGCGACGGCAACACCGGTCATGGCAAGTGAGTTAAACGGCGCAAAACTCGTCAGTTGGATTTTCGCTGGTTTCTTACTGTTCATGGCTGTCTCAACACCGATTTACGGGAAGATGGCAGACCTGTACGGAAGAAAACGCGTCCTGTTGTTCGGAATCGGAGTCTTCACGGTCGCGTCGCTCGCCTGTGGATTGGCGCAATCGATGGAAATGCTGATTCTGTTCCGTGCCGCGCAAGGGATCGGAGCGGGAGCCGTCTTGCCGATTGCGATGACGATCATCGGGGATTTATATACATACGAGGAACGCGGAAAAATTCAAGGCGTTTTAAGTGCGGTTTGGGGAATCTCGGGTGTCGCTGGTCCGCTCGTCGGTGGTTTTTTAGTCGAGACGTTATCGTGGCGTTACATCTTTTTATTGAATGTACCGTTTGCTCTGATTTCATTCATTATGATTGTTTTGTTTTATAAAGAAAATGTCACTGAGACGTCACGGAAGATTGATTACCGGGGAGCCATTTTATTTGCGACTGGCATGAGCGCGTTACTGTACGGATTATTATCGGGAAGTGAATCCGAATCATTTGCCGAGCCGCTGATTTTAATCAGTTTTGCAGTCAGTGTGATCCTGTTGTTCTGGTTTTACCGGGTCGAGAAAAAAGCGTCGGATCCGCTGTTGCCACCGGCGGTCATCCGGCATCCGGTCATTCTCGTCATCAATTTGGCGGTCTTCTTTTCCGCCTGGGTACTCGTCTCGATGTCGGCCTACATTCCGATTTTCGCGCAAGGCGTGCTCGGAAAAAGTCCGACGGAAGCCGGCTTCATGCTGATGCCGCTGTCGTTGTTTTGGACACTGACTGCCATCGTCGGCGGACGGACGATCGGAATTGCCTCGCCGCGCTACCGGACGATGACCGGAATGGGTTTACTCGTCATCGGGATGGCGATTTTAATTGGAATCGGCCGGGAATCGAGTGATATCTTTATCTACCTTGCCGTTTCGTTGATCGGAATCGGTTTCGGACTAGCACAACCCGTTTTTATGGTCGTCCTGCAGACTTCGGTCGACTGGTCGCTCCGCGGATCAGCGACTGCCGTCAACTCGTTTTTGAGTACGACCGGTCAAACGCTTGGTGTGGCGATCTTCGGGACCTTGTTTAATGTGTCGATCATCCAGGCCTTTTCCGACTCAAAACTATTGAACGGCTACTCGATTGATCCGTTTTTCCAGTCGGGTACGGCATCCCGTTACGGAGCGGATGTTCAATCGGCCGCGGAACAGGCACTCGCAAACGGACTGCATCTCGTCTTCATCGGAGGCCTCGTCTGTGCCATTCTGGCCTTTTTCATGACCTTCCGACTGCCGAAAGTCCGTCCGGAAGATCCGACCAATTAAAAAATACCAGTCAGACCATCTTCTAACAGAAGACTGCTGACTGGTATTTATTTTTTATTCCGCAGTCGTCGCGGCATTTTGTTTGGCAAACTGTTCCCGGATATCGCGTTCATTGCGGCGCAGGAACAGACCGATTCCGACGAGCAGTAAGGCAGCACCGGTGATTTGAATCCATGTCAATGATTCCTGGAACAGGGAGTATCCGAAAATCATTCCCCAAACGGCTTCCCCGAGAATCGTGATGCTGACGATGCTGGCGCTGACACGTGACAAGGCCCAGTTGAATAAGTTATGGCCGAGCAGTGTCGGGAAAACAGCGAGTAAAATATAGATTTTCCAATCGGTTTGGAATGAACCGACTAGATTGACCGATTGAATGAGCGAAAACAGTAACAGAACGACGGAAGATACGGCATAGACGCCGAATGAATACGTATTCGTCGAGACACTTGTCCGGACGTGCTGACCGAGCAGCCAGTAACCGGCGACAAGAATCGTCGCAAGCAGGGCGAGTCCGTCTCCGATCAGTGCTCTTGGACCAACCGCGATGTCACCATAAGCGACAAGTCCGCCGCCGATTAAAGCGACACCGACGAAAAAGAGAGCTTTCCTCGACGGATGCTGTTTGAAGAAGACGGCATTGCCGATCAAAACAAAAATCGGACTCGCGGTTACGAAGAGCGTCGAGCTGGCAACTGTCGTATAATCAAGGGACAGGAACCACAGCCAAAAATGACCGGCTAAAAGAATTCCGCTTAATATCATATGTCGGATGGTCGTTGAACTGAGACTAAGTAATTCTTTCAGGTGAATCAACGGTAACAGCAAAAGTGTCGAAAACAACATTCTGTAAAAAGCAACCGCTTCAATCGGGGTTTCGGCCCATTTAACGAAAATTGCAGATGTCGAGATAAAAAAGAGTGCCATGAATAAAGTGAAATAGGGCATGTTAACCTCCGCGTGTCTGAAGTAAGGAAATGAGGGTGAACCAATGCAATTAATCATTGCGGAAAAACCAAAACAAGCTGAAAAACTCGCAGCACCGTATCCATCGGTCAAGCGGGACGGATATATTGAAATCAAACCGTGTGACCGGTTTCCAGCGGGGGCAAAGCTTGCTTATGCCGTCGGCCATTTATGTGAACTCCAGGAACCGGCCCATTATGATGCCAAATGGAAACGATGGAACTATGACCATCTCCCGATCATCCCGGAACGGTTCGACTACCGGTTGTCCCGTGGAAAAAGCAAAACCTTTCAAGTCATCAAGAAGTTACTGAACGAACGGACGACGACTTCCATCATTATAGCATCGGATGCTGAGCGAGAGGGAGAGGCAATCGTGCGATTGATTCTCCGATTGGCCAATAACGCCAAACCGATTCAGCGCCTTTGGATTTCCAGTCTGACACCACAGGCCGTCGATCACGGTTTCGCAAATCTACTGGACGGCAAAGAAACCGAGAATCTGTTTCATGAGGCGATGAGCCGCGCCTGTGCCGACTGGTTAATCGGGATGAATGCTTCCCGGGCCTATACGACGCTGCTCAAGAAAAAAGGCATCGCTGATGTTTTTTCACTAGGACGGGTTCAGACGCCGACATTGTCATTGATCGTCGAACGGGAAAAACAGATTGAGAACTTCCGTCCGGAAACATTTTTTGAAGTCGAGGCCGACTTTACACGGTATACCGGAAAATACATCAATCTGAAAAAACAAACGAAGATTACGGAACGAAGCCTTGCGGAAGCGATCGTTGCCCGAACAGCAGGAACCGGTATCGTCGCAGCGGTCGATAAGACAGAACAAGTTGAAAAACCGCCGTTCTGGTTCAGTCTATCGCTCTTGCAAACGGAAGCCAGTCGCCGTTTTGGGCTCGGGGCAAAGGAAACACTTGATATTGCGCAAAAACTCTACATCCGCGGCTGGATCAGTTATCCGCGGACTGATTCGTCCTTCGTCTCAAAAGACGAGGCGAGCCAGTTTCCGGCGATTTTAAAACGGCTCTTGAAACAGCCGGAGTATACCGAACTGACGGACCTTGTGACGAACAATCTGACGAATAATAAACGATATGTCAATTCGGCGAAGGTCAGTGATCACTATGCCATCATCCCGACGGAAGAAGCGGGAGCCGTTGCGAAACTGTCCGGCCGTGATGCGCAAGTCTATGATTTGATCGTCCGCCGTTTCCTGGCCGCGTTTGCGCCGGATGCCCGGTCGGAAAAAACGGAAATCATCACGGAACGGGAACAGGACCGTTTCCTGACGAAAGGCAGCCGGTCGCTCGAACTCGGCTTCAAGAAAGTCTTGAAAATCGAAGCAAAAGAGCAGGAACTGCCGGCAGTGGAAGTCGGTCAGCCGGTACCAATCAAAGGAGCAAAATTGCTCGAGAAACAGACGGAACCGCCGAAACGCTATACGGAAGGGACGTTGATTCTCGGGATGAAGACGGCCGGGAAAGTGCTCGAAAATGAACTGCAAGCCATCATGAAGGAAATTGAGGGCTTAGGAACAGAAGCGACACGTGCCGGTATCATCGACGGACTGAAACGCCGGGAATACATTCAAGTGAAGAAAAAAGAACTCCATCCGACAGCAAAGGGGCGGATTTTGATTGAAGCCGTCAGCGGCAGTATCCTTGCTTCGCCGGAGATGACAGCGAAGTGGGAAAGCCGGCTCGACCAAATCGGTAAGGGGGAAGCATCCGCGGCCCAGTTCGTCGATCAGGCGAAGAAGCTGTCCCAGCATTTAGTCCAGGATGCAAAAACACGGGTCGAACAACTCGAAGTCGATCCGACTCAGGTTCCGGCTAAGCGGGCGCGCGGCGCCACGAATCGGCCGGTCGGCATCTGTCCGGTCTGTCAGGCGGAGCTGCTCGACCGGGGTAAGTTTTACGGGTGCAGTGCCTATCAGAAAAACAATTGCGGTTTTACGCTGCCGAAGACGATTCTCGGGGCGCGTCTGACACAAACCGAGCTGAAAAAAATGCTCGCGAACGGAAAAACAAAACCGCTTGAGATGAAAAAAAACGGTCGAACTTTCCAGGCGATGCTGTATTTGGAACAACACCAATTGAAATTTGAGTTCGTGAAGGGAGAAGCTTGATGCATTACGATTTAATGGAAAATAGAACCTTTATCCCGCTGTTTGAACAATTTTTAAAAGAGGGGACCAAACTGACGGTCTGGTTTCCGAACGAAGTGACAATCGGGCAGGCGGATGCCTTGATCGAAGAAGCAGAGGAATTATTCGGGGTGACGGCCGAAGTGATTGACGATCCGCAATCATTTGGTAAATCGTTGCTGTTGCCGTATTTAACGGAGCGCGAAACCCGGGAAGATGATTTCGTCCGCTATGAAACCGTCATGACGGAAGAGGTGAAAGCAGTCTTGCGTGAAGTGACCTTACCGATGATGACGGACGGTGATTTCGCCGTGCTCTATTCATACCGGATTGACCGGCCGGATGGCTTTTTGTTTGTTGAAGATTGGTTTAATGCAAAAGTTTCCTTAGAAACTTAACAAAAAACAGAAACCCTCTTTGTTCGTGTTGCGTAAGAGTAACTATCACACGAAACGAGGAGGGTTTTTATGTCGTTATCAGGAATCGCTTCATCGCTGAACAGTAACCGACTGTTGCTGTACATCGAAGGTGACGGCTTTTTTTCCGGAATGCCGGTTTTTATGATGGTCTTTTTTGGAATTATCGTATGTGTTTTCGTCATCGGTCTGTTTTCGATGATTACGCAGGGCGCCTCGACGCACAGTCTGACGAAGTCGCTCCGGCATCATGCTTCGGAACTCGTGACACCGTCGGAGGAAAGTGCAGAGCGGTATCTGGATTATCTCCGCTCCTTGTCATCGTTTCCGGTCGAAAAGACGAATCTCGAACCGATTCGTTTGGCGAAGGGAATTTTATCGTTGATTCAACAGACGGATCAGGTACAGGAGGCAACGAAAAAAGACATCGCGGCCCAATATGCGCGACTCGGTGTGTTGATGGGGGATCCGCTCGCGGATGAAGAACCTGTCCGTCGTCATTCGAGTCCGCATCATCACCATGACCATCATCAGATGCACATCAATCAGCAACAGAACGATCACTCCAATCATTCTAATTTTTAATGATTTGGAGCCGACTCAAAGGTCAGTCTCTATAAAGAAAAGGGTGGCGGATTCCAATTCTGCCACCCTTTTCTCGTCTAAAAAATCACCTGAGGAAATGGCGTGAAGGAACGATTGATGCCTTTTGGAATCAGTTCTTTCTAACGAATCGTCCTAAAACCCCCCGTTTTTTGACATCTCTTTGTAACATACAAGCATTTAGATTAAAGTTAGATGAAAAGTAATCTTTTTTGAGCATATTTAGTGGTTTTGCTTCAAAAACCTTTAGAATAAGGTTTAGAAACAATTAGTTTAAGTTTTTACAAGTAGAGGGGGATGAATAGATGAAGTCATGGCTTAATCGAACGATTGGACGCCAAATTATGTCTGCCTTCTATATGATTATATTGACACTCGTGCTGACCTCAGCCGGCGTTTATTTTTATACGAAAAGTCAGGTTCAGACATCACGTCAGGAACTGCTGACATTAAACGATCATCGGACACGTGCGACGAACTTATATGAATCATGGCAAAGTCTTCAGTATGAAATGCGCGGATTCGTCTTATTAGGTGATGAAGCAATGCTTGAAGAGATTGAAAAGAAAAAAGAAAATATCAATCAACAAACTACGTGGTTTGAGAAAAATGCCCGTTTTAAAGAAGAAAAGCAGTATGCAACAGACGCCCGATCGCTGTATACGGCGTACACACAACGTGTCATGCCGAGTCTGACGAACTACGTCGCTGCCAAAAAAGACGGAGACGTAACCGAACCGTTCCTGCAGATGGCAACGCTCGGAAAAGTTACGAAGGCGCCTACACTCGATCCGAAACGGAAGTTCAACATCAAGACGAAAAGCGCGGCTGATATGAGCTCAAGTATCGTCGACATGGAGACCGTCTTTACGAAGTACCGCAACTCCTTAAACAAACAAGAGCTCGCGGCGCAAGAAAAGCTCGGAAAACAGGTGAACGCTTCACAGGTACTCGGATTCATTAATCTTGCTGTCCTGCTGTTAATCATTGCCTTGCTCGTCCGGCCGTTCGTTTCCCGGTTAACCGGACAGTTGCGTCAGTTGAACCGGGAAAGCAGCCGTCTCGCCCGAGGCGAGGACGCGACGCCAATCAAGGTCGTAAACGCCCGGGATGAAATCGGTGAATTGACGACCACCTTCAATCAGATGGCTGCCTCGATTTCTTCGCAAAAAATGCAACTCGTGTCGAGTAACGACGAACTGCAGAGTCAGCAGGAAGAACTCGTTGCCCAGCAGGAAGAGCTGCAGATGCAACAAGAGGAACTGGAAGAAGCACTCGACACTACGTTGCGAAACGAAACGCATTTGCGGTACCGCAATGAGTTGACGGAAACGCTCGCTTCGCGGGAAACGCTGACGGCGTATCCGGCCATCATTGAAAAGTTGATTACGATTACAGATGCAGAGCTCGGGGCGATTGTCTTCCTTGACGATGACCGGTATACGGATATCGTATCGTACGGTATGACACCGGATCAGCAGCACCAGTTGTTACACTCTTCGATCTCTTTACTGGAACGGGCACGGATGCATAAGCATGCCGTCCGTTCAACGAAACAAGTGACGAGTGATCATCCGTTGCCGTATCCGTACAGTATGTATGAAACGGTCGTTCCGGTCATGGATCCCTCGACCAATACGATGATTGCCAGCATTTATCTGGTCCGTTACCGGGATCAGTTCAATGAAGAACAAACGGAAGAAATTTGGTCCTTCTCTCGGCAGTTGGCCTTGTCCCTGCTTCGGATGCGGGTGTTTGATGAAATAGAGCGGGAACGTGAGAAAACATCGAAGCTGTTGCATTCGATCCGTGAAGCGGTCATTTACATCGAAGATGACAAGATTTTTGCCAATAAACCATTACTGGCCTTATTCCATCATCCGTCCCACGATCAATTTAACGAGGGATTGATGACACTTGATGTCAAAATCGAAGAGTTGGCTGTCCAGGTCGACCAGCACGAGGCGTTTCTTGAATATATGAGCCGGGTCTGCCGTCATGATATTCCGACCGAAGGCTTGTCTTTATCCTTAAACAAAGAGGAACGGTTCGTTCAAGTGTACGCGGAAGGTATTCGATACGGCGGCCGTTTCCGGGGAACGATGCTTGTCCTGCGGGACGTGACGATCGAAACCGGTATCGACCGGATGAAGTCCGAGTTCGTGTCGACGGTATCCCATGAGTTGCGGACGCCGCTTGCCTCGATCTTTGGTTATACCGAGTTGATGCTCGCAAAAGACTTGCCTGTCGATCGTCAGCAACGGTACTTGACGACGATTCATTCGGAGACGCAACGTCTGACGAGTCTCGTCAATGATTTTCTTGATGTTCAGCGTATGGAATCGAGTCAGCAACAGTATCAGTTCGTAAAACTCGATCTTCGGAACTTGATTCAGGAAGTTGCCGAATTCCATGCCGGTTCAACGAATCATCATCAATTAACACTCGAAACCGGCGATCGTCCGCTTCGTTGGATTGAAGCGGACGAACCGAAAATGCGGCAGTTATTCGGGAATTTGATTAATAATGCTATTAAGTATTCACCGGATGGCGGAGAGATTGAGCTTAAGCTGGAAGAGCTGGAGGACCGGTTGCGGATCCAAATCATCGATGAAGGAATCGGGATTCCGCAACACGCCTTACCGGAACTGTTCAGTAAGTTTTACCGGGTCGATAATTCCGACAGCCGGAAAATCGGCGGGACCGGTCTTGGCCTTGCGATCTGTCAGGAAATCGTCCGGGCCCATGACGGGTTGATCCATGTGGAATCAACAGAAGGGAGCGGTTCAATCTTTACGATTGAACTGCCGTTCGAACAAATCAGTTCGCTTGAAACGATTACCGGAACGGAACACGCGAAAGACCATAAAAGATAAGCAGACTGAAACAGCAGCAGACAACAGACTATCCGTTGTCTGCTTTTTGGTGTAACCCGATTCGGAAGAAACAGAAACGGGAAAAGTAAAAAACAGGTGACAGAATATCATTCAAAAAGGAGGGATTCATCGTGAAACAGATACGACCACCTTGCTAAGTTCGACTTCGATGGAATATTCGACTGCTGTATCTGATTCGTTGTTTGACCGCATGTCTGCCGGCTTACGTTATTGAGCGGTTGTTTTGGCAACAACGCGGCATGACGGTGCAGGACGTCGTCTATGCTGAAATTGTCTTTGCCCTGACGGTGGTGATGCTAGAAGTCCCATTTGGTTTGTTCGCTGACCGGTTGGGACGGAAAATCAGTCTGCTGACAGGAACCCTATTTGAAACGTTATCGTTTGTAATCTTGCTTCACGCGTACGACCTGTCGTCCTTTTTACTCGCCATGGTGTTAGCCGGAATCGGAAGTGCCGCTGTCAGCGGAGCGGAAGAAGCGTTGATTTACGAAACGATGGAGCAACTGGAGGAAAAGGACCGTTTTGAGAAAACGATTGGTCGGATAAACGCGGCAGGCCTTGCAGCAACCGGTAGTGCGGCGCTGATTGGAGCATGGCTTGCGACATTGTATGAGCTGACGGTGCATTATTATCTCTCGCTTGGTTGTTTGATGGCGGCTGTTTTTGTCAGTTGCTTGTTGACTGAACCGGACAAATCCGGAAGACCGTCAGTTTCTGTTACGTGTTACGACTGGCGTCGGTGGAACCTTGTTCCTTCGTTCATCCGGATGACGTTACTCAGCATTTCGTTTGGGGCGACATTGACGTTCTTGGACGAGTTTTGGCAATTGTATGTTCAGGATCAAGGCATTTCCGTTTCCTGGTTTGGGATTATCTTGATTGGCTTGATGGTTGCCCAGGGACTCGGTAATCTTTTGCCTAAACCGGACCGTCCGTTCGTTCCGCTCATCGTTCTTCTGCTTGTGTATGGAGGCGGTTTTATCTTGCTCGCTGTGATGAACAGTCGGTGGTCCGTCCTTGTCTTAATAGGTCTGTTTTTGATTTACGGCTGGTCGGAACCAGTCCTGACGACATGGTTGCAGGGCATATTGACGGATGATGTTCGGGCGACCGGCAGTTCAATTATGTCGATGCTTGAGAGTGTGGTGACGATCGGAATCGGATTGGGGTTTGGTCAAATCAGTCAAAGTTCAGGTCTTAACGGAGCCTATTTCTCGCTTGGACTTGTCTGTCTGTTGATGGGAACAGGATTGCTGGTATTTCATCAAAAAAGATAGCAACGAACAGATAAAAAAGAGAGGTCTTTTCCAGGTGTGATACCTGAAAAACCCTCTCTTTTGTGTGCTTGTCTTAGGAGATACGCTGTTTCTGCTTGATCGAAACGGCATCAGGCAAACGCCGGGCTGCCGGGAACATCAGCAGAGCGACCGCAGCCGCGATCCAGTAGACGGTCTCGATACTCAAACGGTCCGCAAGCAATCCGAACAGCAGACTGCCGAGACAAAAGCTGAGCGTATAGACGGTTTGTTGCATGCTGTAGACATACGGTAAGCGGGCGGCTGGCGTCGCTTCCTGTAAACGGGTAGTCAGCTCAATCGCCCGTAGTTGGTTAGAAGCACCCTGCAACACACAGGCGATAACGGCAAAGACGACAGACGGTGCAAAAGCAAATAAGACGGTGGCTCCAACCGATAACGCCACACTCAGCGTTAACAGGGAAGCAGACTTGGTCCGGCGGAGCATGTAATAACTGCCACCGATCATGCTGAGCAGGTAAAAGGCATTTAAGATGCCCCACCAGCTGTCAGATACATGGAGATGCGTATCAATATAAACAAGGAATAACGCTGAAATCCAAGCGGTACTGGCAAAGGCGTCGATGCCGAGCAACGTCGTATTCAGCCGGGCCGATTCAGTCATCCATGTATAGCGGAAGCTCGACCGGAACGATGGTGTTTCCTGCGTTTCTTCGACAGGATCCGCGAGTTGACGGACCTGATGACGAAACAGACCGGTCCAGAGACTTGCCAAAACAAACAAGCCGAATGAAATCGTCAGGACGAGACCGGGGGAGCCGAGGCTGACAAAAATCGCACCGAGCGGCCACATTACTAGTTGGACAACTTGGTTTGTCCCTTGAACCAGACTGTTGGCTTTTTGAAGATTATCCGTGATGCGCGGCAGGAAGGCACTTTCGAGCGGTCGGGCAAATCCGTCGAGAAAGGCAATCCAGACGACGCATCCAAGCAGATAACCGAACGGTAAATCAAGAAATACAATCAGACCGAGGCTGATCGTTTTTAAAAGCTGACTGGATAACAAAAGCGAAGCATGACGGAACCTTCTTGCGAGATCGGCAAAGAAAAATCCGCTGATCGTCATGCCTGCTGTCACGGCAATCGGAAACAGGGCAGCAGTGCTGGCCTGTCCGGTTTCAGCATACAGGGTAGCGATGAGAGCGACGATGTAGAGCGCATCTCCCGCATTTGCTACCCACTGACTGACCAGTAAAGTTGTAAATCGGTTCATCTATAAAACCTCCACATCGTTCGTATTTAGTTAGTGGGTGGGTAAATAGATGAATTTACATCGGTCAGCCTCATTTCGCGTTTTTTTTGATTGTATAAGGAAAAAAATGGATTGTCAATGGAGTCGGGAAAATGAGGTCAATGAACTCAGACCGGGCGTTGTTTTTTGAGCGCCCGCATGTTGAGGGCGACGAATAACACAACAAATCCTGCCAGCACGACGAGGTCGACCCAAATGTCCTGCAGCCCGTAGCCCCGAGTCATGATATTTTGCAGAGCATGCGCGGCATAAGTCAACGGCATCAACCGATTGATGACTTCCACCCAAAGCGGGGCATCACTTAAATCAAACAGTCCGCTGAAAAAGATCTGAGGTACGATTGCTAAAGGGATGAACTGAATCAGTTGAAATTCCGTCCGGGAAAAACTCGACAGCAGTAAGCCGAGTGACAAGGCGACACTTGCCGTCAGAAGATTGACGAACAAAAGCAGGAAGTAGTTTCCCTGTTGCGTCACGTCAAGGACATTGACGATGAACAGTTGGATGAGAATCGTTTGAATCGTGACGAATAAAAAGAAACCGACGAAATAACCGAAGACAATGCTCGACCGTTTGAGCGGAGTCGCAAGTGTCCGTTCCAGTGTACCGCTCGACCGTTCCCGTAAAAAGCTGACACCGGCAATGATGAACACGAACAAGAAGATGAAAAAGCCCATTAAGGCAGGGGCGATTTGATCAAATAATTCGGCGTCCGGATTGCCGTATAGAAACTGGATGTCTGGTTTAGTGACGGGCGGTGCGACAGGTTGCGGTGTTTCAAACGTTTGATTCGTCAATTGCGTCAGCTGTTGCTGCAACTGTTTAACGGCTGCCGTGAGTTTCGTATTGGCAGCAAGCGCTTGTTGTCCCTGGATAGTAATCAATGTCTCCTGGATGACTTGAAGTGCCGCTGCATTTTTTGAAATATCGCCGCCTTCAATCAAAATCTGCGGCTGTTTCTGTTGAAAGGTGATCAATGCGTCGATTTCGCGATCCTTCATGGCGGTGACACCGGCCGTTTTGTCTGTAAAGGTGCGGGTATCGGTTTTTGTTTTCAACGTATCCTGAAAGGAGACCGGCAGATCGACCGTACCAATCGTCACATCATCCGAGCTCGAGCCGAGAATCGTCGACAGTAAGAACAGGACAAACAACGGAGCGAGAAACATCATGGCAATCGTCCGTTTATCCCGAAAAATCTGTGAGATGACACGTTCCGCTACCGTCAGAATTTGCATCATACTCGCTCCTTTTGAATGAAAGCTTCATCGATGGAGCCGAAGCGTTGAATCAGGTCGTCCGGTGTACCGGCTTCGATCAGACGGCCGTGTTGAATCAACAATAAACGATCGCAACGCTCGGCTTCATCCATGACGTGTGTCGTGACGAGTACTGTTACACCGGATTGACGCAGTTGTTCAAATTCATGCCAAAATGTTTTCTTGAGCGCAGGATCAATCCCGACCGTCGGTTCATCGAGCAGTAAAAGACTCGGTTCATGAATCAAGGCGATGGCCAGGCTGAGCCGCCGCTTCATCCCGCCGGAAAACTGATGGATCGGGCGATCGGCATCTTTTTTTAAATCGACGAATTCAAGGACGGTTTCGATGCGGGCCCGGAGGCGTGCTTTTTTTAAACCGTACAGTTTTCCGAAATATCGGAGATTACCGCGCGCCGTCAAATCTTCATAAAGCGCATCGGACTGTGCCATGTAGCCGATTTTCTCCGCTTGGGCAAGCGAGGGTTGTTTTGTTCCGAGCACGGTGATCGTCCCGGTCGTCGGTTGCTGCAGACCAATCAAGGACTTAATTAAAGTCGTTTTTCCGGAACCGCTCGGACCAATTAAACCGACGATTTCACCTTGACCAATCGAAAACTGGACATCGGTCAAGACCGTGCGTTTCCCGAATGTTTGGGAGTAATGGGTTACGTCAATCATGCGATCACATCCCTTCTACTTCTTTATACCCGCTTCGACACCCGATGATGAATCTTCCGTATGTTTTTTTCCTGAACGTGGACGGTCCCACAGTAAACGCACCGTGACATACAAATAGACGGCAGAGATGATGTAAAACAGACTGCCGATCGTCAAAAAATCAATCAGATAACCGGCGGCGATGATGCCGAGCGCCGACCAGAGGGACGTCTTAAAGTGATAGCGGCCGATTGTCCGACCGACCGTTGTCAGAGCCAGTTCCTGTCGGGCGAGAATGGTTTTTTCCGTGTTCTTTTGCAATGCCCCGAGTATTCCCATAATGATTTGAATCAGGTAGACATGACTGATGGAGGTCACGATCGGAACATACAGTAAAATCAGCGCCATCCCGAACGTGTGGGTGACAAGCAATGATCGGTCCCCGAACCGGTCACTCAACCGACCGATTCCGAGATAAGCAAATGCTGACGTCAGCGTGAAGAGACCGTAGGCCAGACCAAACTGGGCATAGGAATCGCCAATTTGCCGGACAAGCAATAAATAAAATGGAAAAATGATACTGCTGCTCATTAAAATCATGCTTTGAATACGAACAAAAAGTGGATAGTTCATCATTGTCTCCTTACTTCAAATAGTCGAGATAAAATTGGTTCATGAAAAGTCCTTTGGGATCCTGTCGTTGTTTCGCGGCTTTAAAAGCAGCGGCATTCGGATAGGCTGCGGTGAACTGATCGCGTGTCGCAAACGGATAGTACGGCAGGTAGTAACTGCCCTGATGTTCGAGTGTCGCATCGATCAATTTCTGGACGATCCGCTTCGTTTCGTTGATGGATACCGGATCCGTTTCCGTATTGATCAGCCAGACGAGGGCAAACATATCCTGTTTGGCATAAGACAAGGCGGCCGTTCTATCCTGCTCGACATAGCGGATCGTAATATTCAAGACATTCAGTTCATGGGCTGTCAAAATCGACCGCAGTTGATCGACGTAGGAAACAAACGAATCGACCGGCACGAAATATTCCTGGAGTAATTCGGTCCGACCTGGACTGGTATATTCCATGAAAGCACTGTCGGACCGCATGACATTGTTACGGGATTCGAACGTGCCGCTCTGCTTCAGGAAATACGATTTTTGAAACGACCAGAGCTGATTTTTTCCGAAGTCGCTGTAACGGGAGATCCCAAGCAAAGCTTTCGGCAAAGCGATGATGGTTTCCTGCTTAAGCGGTTCCTCTTCAATCGGAACCGTTCGTTCGGCTTTATGATAATTCGTCACATACATCTCTTTGAAAAACCCGTCCGGCGCGACGGAAATACGTCCGATATGCATCCGGACGTCAGCATCACCGAGTACATGTTGACGGAAATAAGCCGGATAATCCTGATAGTCCAAAGCGACGGTCTGCTCGGTATACCATTCGTCGTCGGTCAGTTTCAGGGTGACATCCAAAATGATGCCGAACAGTCCGTATCCGCCGGGGACGAGGCGGAATAAATCCGCATTTTCGTTTCGGCTGACATGGACGACGGTACCGTCTGCCTTCAACAGCCGGAAGGAATCGACGGTATCGAGCAGGGAACCGTAGCGGATATCCCGGCCATGGACATTGACGCTGAGGGCACCACCGACCGTAAAGATGTTTTGGGATTGCATGACCTGAACCGCCAGTCCGTCCGGCTGAATCCGCTCCTGAATTTCGGCCCAGGTGATTCCGCTTTGGACTGTAATCCGGTGGTTGTCCGGTGTATATGCCAAAATCCGGTCGTAATCCGTCATATCGAGAACTGTCGTATCCGGGAGATAGGTTTGTCCGCCCTGGCTGTGTTGCATACCGGCGACAGAAACGGTTTCCTGCCGCTGTTTTGCTTGTGCAACCCAGGACTTGAGATCGTTCGTCGATGTTGCCGAACGAATCTGTTTGACACGGGTCGGGAGTAATTTCGATTGGTCGGAACTGGTCAGGACCGGATGTTGATAAGTCCAAAGGGAAAAACTAAAAACCGTCATATACACTGCAATGACGGTACCAACAGCTATTCGTTTCATTGTTTATAGGTCGGCGGAGACCCGTGGCTTCAGTCATAGGCGGAGCCGACCTCCACCTCCTTCTGGTTGGATGTCGACGAGCCATGTCGTCGCTCTTTCAAGTAGTGTCAGTTTCTTATGCGAAGCGCATTTATGAACACGGACTCCTTGTAGCGTCCTAAGATCGAAATAGCCGGTCTTACGTCTTCCGAAAACGAAACACGTCTGTCCCTCGTAGTGCACCTTGTCGAACAGTTGATAACCGCGGACAAAACGCTCCGCTTTGTTCGCCTTTCTCTTACCCTTTTTACCAATGGTCATCTTATGCAGTTGACGGTTGTTCGCGCGTACCTGTCGGAAAAGATACGACACATTCGGTTCTTCCGATAATGGATTCCCGCTGATGCAACGTGCGTCGACAGCATGACGCTTCTCGAGTCCATTTTGAATGCGTATGTTCTTCGTGAGGAAGCCATAGGTCAGTTTGACGTAAGGGTACGTTTCTTTGACAGCGTTGTAGATGAACCAACGCATGACTGTCATCTGCGTGGCATCACGGAAAGAACGTGATTTACGTTGGAAAAGATGCTCCAGGTTTTCCTTGTGAATCTTCTTGTGGCATGTCTCACAGAGTGTGAGGAGGTTATCTGGTGAATCCCCACCAGTGTGACGGCTTTCGATATGATGGACGTTCAAAATCTTGTCCTTCGATTTTCCTTTGCAGTGCTGACAGATGTGCTTGTCTCGGAAGAAGACATATTCTCGGAAGTTCCAAAAACCGAGTTGGTCTCCCTTCTGATACAGATCACCCGATATGTCAGGACTCTTGATCTTTTGGATGTCGAACTGAGCGACTTCAATCGTTAGATGTTTGATTGGCAACAGACGATGAATCATCCGGACGAGTTTCAGATGGGCATCGACTTTATGCTGAACGGATGGCGCAAGCCACCCTTTTGGTTTCTTACGATTAAGAAAACGCGCTTGACGGTAACGTGTCTTTCGACTTCTTCTTGCGCTTCGCATAGCACGTCGTGTCGCCAGTAGGTCTTGGATGTCGGTACGCAGTTGGACTTCTCCTTCGAGCAATACCTTAGTGGATGTTGTCGCTGAGAAACCGATATGTTTCGTTCCGGCATCAACGCCCAGTGAAATTTCTTGCTTATACCCACTTGATCCGAACAGTAGCTGAATGGTGAATGGAGTTTGTTTGACCAACTTCGCTTTGCCATTGTTTAATAATTTTCGTGCTTTACTTGGTTTGCATGGCATCAATGGTTCACCATGATGGTTTAGTACGAAAACGAACATTACGTTTTCCTCCTACGAGTTTATTGTTCTTCGTCAATGTTGGTAGGGCTTTTTCCATCTGCAACACCGTCCCGACCCAACAGGACTTTTAATCACAGACGACAGAGCAAACGGCTAGAACGGGCACCGAGAGGTGTCATGACCCAACCAACGGAGTTCGTGAGAACCGAGACTAGTCAATTTCAGGCTTCACAAGCCCGTCACTTTAGTGATGGGTAATTGACACATCCTCCTAGGATTTGATTGAAATGTCGACCGAATCAAACGGTTCGGATAAGCGGCTTGCTGCGGCTTCTGCGTCTGCTGCAGCAAGCGGGACAGTGGGAATCATTTGTTGTCGCCGCAAGCGGTAAGCACGCTCGAGGCGGCTCGTCAGTAGATTGGCAAAGAACACGAGCAAAGCCAAAGTGATCGCCGGGACTAAAAACAGATGGTTGATCCAGGAAACGGCCGTGAACTGAAAGAAATAATAACCGAACTGGGAAGCCCATTCAAAAATCGTCGGGGCAGCATTACCTTCGAACAAGACAAGTGTTCCGCCGAAAAATATGCCAAACAACGAGAGATGGATCAGGACCATCAATGTCTGGACAAACTGTTGCATGAAGACAATCGTCAACGTCGGCAACAGGTGCGGCCAGATGTGTGTCCGGAATTGATAGCCCGGACGCCCGCCGAGTGTCCGGGCGACAAGCATGAACTCTTGAGCGAGCAGTTGCCGGGTTTCACCGATGAAATACAGCACGAGTGCCGGTAAACCGAGTAACGTCAAGACACTGATCTCAAGGAAGACCCTTGAGAACGTAGACGGAATCTCGGCGGGATCGACGAACTGGAACGCCGGTAACAGAATGAATAACGCGATCAGCGAAATCGGAAGGATCAGGAAACCGTCTAACAGCAGTCGTAATGCCGTGTACAGCCGTTTCTTCCGAAAAGCAAGCGGGATGCCAATCAGCAGCGCAAGAGCGATTCGGGCGAAGGCGATGCTGACGCAAATACCGATCGTCCACTTGGCACCTTCAATCATCACCTGAAACAAATCGTTTCCGGAACGATCCGTCCCGAGCCACCGTTCTGCAGACGGTTCAAGCGGTGAGGTGGCGATAAATGTTCCATCCTTTGAATAGAGGTTCTGAATTTGATCGACCTGTCCATCACGAAAGACGGAATTGGCAAAACTGAGTATCAGTAAGGTCCCGAAGAACAGCAGACACATCCAAAAGACGGGGTCACGCAGTAAAACACGTCTCATGAGATTTCTCCTTTCCACGAGCGGGGGATACAAAGTTCTGCCACTGTATCCAAAATGAAAAAGGGTACGTAAATGAGGAGCAACAAGACGAGTAATACCGAAAAATCTTGATTAATCAAGATAAAACGGAACAGTCCCTGGACGTTAAAAGCATACTCGATGACGACCAGGCTCGACAGAATCGTAATGGTGTTGGTCCGGAAAAACAGATAAAACCGATAAAACAGATTGGGCATCAAATGTTGCCAAAACAGTTGGTTCGAGTGCATGCCTTTAGCACGGGCCAACTCCAGATAGCTCGCATGCTGTTCTTCCTGAATCCGGCCGGTCAACCATTTGATGAAGAAAAAGACAGTCGTCAATGATAAGGTCAAAATCGGCAGGAAACGAATCGAGTCTGCGAATCCGCCGGCAATTTCAATTTGATTAAATCCGGTCGTCTTAAATAAAAAAACGATGATGGACTGGGAAACGATGATCCAAAATAAATCGGGAATCATTTCGAGGAGCCGGGCGGATTGTGTCAGGATGGACCGGGTTTTTGATCCGGTCCGGTAAAACAAAAAGGCATAAAGCAACGCCACGACCGATGAACAGATCAGAGCACTGGTGAAAATGACGAGCGTTTCCTGGATGAACGGCTGGAGATCAGGCATCAGCGGTCTTTTTTCGGAAGCGGTGACATTGTAATATGTCAACGGGGCGGAAGTCGTCAACAGACCGAGCTGTTGTTGGACCATTTTGAAATAGCCCGGAAAATCCGGTCGCATCTGAACAATCAAACCCGGCAGAGCACTGATCCCGACTAAAACAAGAAAAGCAAATACAAGTTGAGTAGTTTTACGAATGATAAACGACGACATATTGTTCCTCCTACACTAGCAGTTTAACCGATAGCCTGAATGAGATCATTGCCAATTTGAATCAATTGACTGTTGCGGTGTTTCCGGCGTGTGACATACCGCTCGAATTGTCCGGTCGGAATATAAGTATCCCGCGTGGACAGTGTCGAAAGCGTCAATAAGATTTGTTTCAGTTGAGGCTGACCTTCCTGAAGCTTCAAATGGGACATTTGGTTGTTTGCGTCGAGATGGTTTAAAAACAGTTCAACCTTACAGCCTTCTTTGATCAGCTCACTTACGAGAAACGCAGTCTGATCAATGAACGTCTCAAAGTTCGTATGCAGTCCGTAACCGCTTGGACCGGACAGGTTCAAGGCAAGGCTGAACGTATCCTGGTTGCTCGTTTCAAAGACTTTGGCCTGCAGACGGCCGGTCTTCGCTGTCGCATACCAGTCGATTTCTTTCGACGGCTCGGCCGTATACGGTTTTGCCCCCAGTTGAACGAGCTTATTTTTCAGCGGAGAGTACCGGTCGGCCCGATCTCCGATCCGAAGTCGGTGCAGCAAGAGCGGGGTTGCCTGCGCCGTCAGCGAAGGCAAAACCGTAAAATGAGGAAATGCATCAAAGGTAAAAAGATAGACACCCATCCGCCAAGGGAGCCGGATGGTTAATGTGAGTTCGTCAAAATGTGCGGGTCCCCGACGCATCGCCTGAATCGGGATTTCAATTTGTTCATCCGCCCCGATGACGGCATGATACGTATGCGGGTGGAGCGGATCCATGTCAGGAAAAACAAGACCGTCATCTGTATGCAGCCGTAGTGTGGTCTTCAGTCCTAATTTTTCGAGGGCTTCAAGACCGAACAGCTGTAAACGCAGCGCAGTCGATTCCTGATTAAACATCAGCGGTTCGTAATGTTTCCATTCCAAGGCAACATCCCGCTTCAGTTGTTTTTCAGTCTGTCCGACAACGTAGTGAACAGTCGAGATTGCCGCGAATAAAAAGCCGAGTAAGGACAACCCCGGGATAAATAAGAAAACGAACGTTAAAATGACATAAACGGAAAAGAGCCGGCGTTCCAGCCAAAATGGAACCGAACGTTCGATGTGCATGACGTCACCCCATTTCAACCGGGACCGGGATATCATCGAGCAGATGAAGCAATAAATCGGCTTTCGTTGTTTTGATACCGCCTTCAAGCGTCAGCGTCAGGCGGTGGGACAAGACATGTTTCGCCAAGTATTTGATGTCTTCCGGAATGATAAAATCGCGTCCGCTCAGGAAGGCAAAGCTTTGTGATGCCCGAAGTAAAGCAATCGCACCGCGCGGACTGACGCCGACTTCGACGAGAGCATGGTGACGGGTTGCCTGGACGATCGACAGTAAATAATCGAGGACATCCTGAGATGCATGAACACGCCGTGCTTCTTCCTGCCAGGTAATCAAGTCGCCGCCTGTCGCGATACCGACTGCTTGTTTCCGGACGTTCGCCAATACTTCGTTCAACAGCTGGCGTTCGTGTTCCAGATCAGGATAGCCGACTTCGATCGCGACCATAAAGCGATCGAGCTGGGCGTCCGGCAGCGGGAAGGTTCCGGCAGATTCAATCGGATTCTGCGTGGCGATGACAAAAAACGGAGCCGGCATCTGGTACGTCGTCCCGCCAATCGAGACTTGACGCTCTTCCATCGCTTCGAGCAGAGCAGACTGGGTCCGCGGAACAGCCCGGTTGATTTCGTCAATCAAAACGACGTTCGCAAACAGAGGACCACGCTTATTCTCAAACTCCTGGGTCTTCATGTTAAAGAAGTCGGAACCGATGACGTCAGACGGTAGCAGGTCGGCCGTGAACTGAATCCGGGAGAAGGCACTGTCAAAACTGTTGGCCAGAGCTTTCGCGAGCATCGTCTTCCCGGTCCCCGGTACATCTTCAAGGAGGATATGACCTTCGGCGATCAATGCCGTTAAACACAAATCGATGACATCAGACTTTCCGAGATAGATCGTATTGAGCTGGTCTTTTAATTGTTGTAATTTCAATATGTACGCCTCCGTCTAGTGGAATAAACTTCAAACAGCCGTTTTGAAAAGGATTTAAGAAATAAAGCAACTTAAGGAAAAAATACCCAATAATATTAACTGAATTTTAGCACAAATTGAAAACAAGAAGAAACAATTTTCTGATTCACTATAAAATGCCAGACGATTACTGACTGAAAGGGAAGGGTACATGAGTAAAAGAACAGATAAAGGGAGGCCATTTTTATGAAACTGATTATTTTCGGAGCAACCGGACAAACCGGACAGGAGTTGGTCAAACAGGCGATTGCCCACGGACATACGGTGACAGCATTCGTCCGTAACCCGGACAAACTGGAATTGACGGACGAGAAACTGCATGTCATGGAAGGAGACGTACTTAACCAGGACGCAGTGAATCAAGCGATGCAGGGACAAGAAGCAGTATTGACGGCTCTAGGAACCGAGAGTCTCGCATACAGCGGATTTTTAGAACGGAGTCTTTTGCGAATCGTCAACGCGATGAAGGTGAACGGGGTCGAACGAATCGGATACGTCGCTTCTGCGGGAGTCGAGCAGGAACTGCCCGGTGCTCAGGGGTTACTTGCTCAACAGATTCTCAAAAATCCCTTAAAGGATCATCGGCAGGCAATCGAACTGTTGAAGCAGGCCGATGTCGCGTATACGGTCGCGCGACCGCTTCGATTGATGAACGGTCCCTTGACCGGTTTGTATCGTCAGGCGGAGGTTGGTGTCCCGGAACAGGCCAAGCAAATCAACCGGGCGGATGTCGCCCACTTTTTGCTCGAAGCGATCGAGCAGGGAGAACATGTCCGGAGCAGCATCGGACTGGCTGAATGATAAAAGCCGATTTTCAAAGGACGGAAAAAGTCCTTCGGAAATCGGCGTTTTGTATGAGTTTACTGCTGGCGGTATACGGAAACCGAGCCGCCGTTGACGAAGAATTGACCGTAGCCGTCCTGATTGATCGTGACGGAAGCGGTGTTGTTACCGGTGATGTCCGTCCAGACTTCACCTTTATTTTGTGTTCCGACATACATCCACTTACTGCCGCCCGGACCGTCCGACAGAATCGTCGCAAGACCTGATTTCGCCCGGTCGGTCACACCTTCACGTGTCCAGCCGATCACGTCCGCATTATCGAGATAATCGTTTTGTTTTCCGAAGGCAAAGTCTTTCCGCGCTTTTAACAATGGATCGATTTTAGAGGCAAGCGCCGGGATTTCACGGTTCGACGTGCCTTTCGTCCCGTAATAATCACCGTAGAAGACCGATGGATATCCTTGTTCGCGCGTCAGAATCATAGCGTAAGCAAGCGGTTTGAACCATGACTGTACCGTCGACTCGAGCGACTGTCCGGGTTGGGAATCATGGTTTTCGACGAGTGTGACGGCCTGGACAGGATTGCTCTTGACGAGGGTGCCGTCAAAAATCGTCCGCATGTCATAGTAGCCGCCGCCTTTACTCGCCTGCTCGAACTTGTAGTGAAGCGGAGCATCGAAGACTGATTGCTGATAGTTCGTCCGGCTCAAATAGTTTTGCAGCGTCCCGAGATCGTTCTGCCAATATTCAGCCACCGTGAATAACGGTTTTCCGGTCGTCTGACGAACGTTTGCGAGCCAGTCGGCAAGGTAACCGTGTTTGATATGTTTGACGGCATCGAGACGGAATCCGTCGAGACCAAGTTCGTTGACATACCATTTGCCCCAGTTCTTCATTTCCTGCTGGACTTCCGGGTGATCAAAATCAATATCGGCATACATCAGGTAATCATAGTTTCCGTTTTCGGTCGAGACATCAGTATCCCAGGCTTTTCCGGTCCCACGGAATTTATAGATGGCACTTTTCGAACGGGATTGATCCCAGTCCGTTCCGTCGAAGTGATACCATTTCCATTTAAAGTTCGAATAAGTATTGTTCCGCGCGGCGAAATCAAATCCGGTCCAGGCTTGGATTTGATAGTCACCCGAGATTTCCTGATTCCGGTTGCTACCGTTGACTTCGACGGCTGTGACGGCTTCCGTGAAATCCGCTCCGCCTTTATGGTTCATGACGACATCCCCGTAGACGTCGATGCCGGCTGTATGTAGTTGGTTGATCGCCGTTTTGAGTTGAGCTTTCGTTCCGTATTTCGTCCGGACGGTTCCTTTTTGATTAAATTCGCCGAGATCGTATAAATCATAAGCCCCGTAGCCGACATCATTTTGTGTGGTTCCTTTATAAGCGGGCGGAATCCAGACAGACGTGATCCCGAGTTGATCGAGTTTCGTAGAATCACTGCCGAGACGATTCCAGTGGTTTCCGTCATTCGGGACATACCATTCGAAATACTGCATCATCGTACCGTTATCCGCCGTTGCATCTACTGCAATCGGTTGCACAAGTGGCGCTAGAAAAGTAGCGGTCGCGAGGGTCGCGACAATCAAGCGTTTTTGTTTCATGAAAAGACCTCCTGTAATTTTATGAAAGCGTTTGCATTTACAGTATATCAACTCTTGAAATTTACCGTATCATCCGCGGCGTTTATTTCTGAACATCTTGTTTTCGTGACTTTTGAACCTGGAATATTTTTTTGAGAGAAGAATCATCGATCGGTTGACCTGTTCTCAGGAAAAAAACAGGACCATTGGACTCTTGAACAAGGAGATGAATTTTGATTCAGTTTTATTTGCCGAATTTCAAGGTCTTTTGTCCAGCTTCTCAAGAGGTAAAAGGAGGTGTAAAAATGAGGATGTAAGACGAGCTCGTACATATGTAACCAAGGGGGAAACACAGTATGAATTGGAAGTCGAAAATCAGCGGAGCGCTTGTCGCTGCACTCGCACTCGGGTCAATTTCGTTTACACCGGTTATCGCTAAGACAGAACCAACCAAAATCGTTGCCGGGCCGCAGATGGTCACGTCACAATCGACGATCGACGCATATTATCTGCCGGCGTCAGGGAAAACAGGGGCGGCATTAAAAGCTTCATTACATGACATCATTGATAACCATACACAAGTATCGTACGACACGGTCTGGACTGCTCTGAAGGAAACGGATCAAGATCCAAACAATGCGAATAATGTCATTGAACTGTACACGGGGAAATCGATTGCGAAGAGCAATAACGGCGGGAACGTTGGTCAATGGAACCGTGAGCATGTGTGGGCGAAGTCGCACGGTGATTTCGGAACAAGCAACGGACCGGGAACGGACCTGCATCATTTACGGGCAGAGGATGTTGTCGTCAACAGTGCCCGGGGAAATCTTGATTTTGATAACGGCGGCACGAAGTATGCCGGTTGCGACTGTTACCGCGACAGCGATTCATGGGAACCGCCGACACGTGTCAAAGGCGATATCGCGCGTATGATCTTCTATATGGCTGTCCGTTATGAAGGTGGCGGTGAAATTGATTTGGAAGCATCGGAAAATGTCAGCAACGGCACGAATCCGCTTCACGGAAAACTGTCGACACTAAAAGCCTGGAATAAGCTTGATCCGGTCGATGCGACGGAAATCAGACGCAATGACATCATTTTTGAAAAGTGGCAAAAAAACCGGAATCCATTTATCGATCATCCGGAATACGTGACATCAATTTGGGGAAATTAATGTCAGACAGATCTGAAAGAGGGACACACCGATTTTTTTCGGGCGTGTCTCTTTTTTTGACCGAGAAAACGATCTGAAACCTTTTTTTAGGTCCGGCGTATAAAAAGAAGTGAAAATTAAACGGCAGGACTTTTACCACTGAGGGGATATCAGAATGAAAAAAGCGATAAAACGCATCGTAGGACGTTTTTATAAGACCGGTCTTGGGCTGCTTCTGTTGCTCACCGTCTTTTGGTTCAGTATCGGTTGGTTCGTCTCGAAAGGAGAACGGCCGCTCGCAAACGGCAAGCATCCGTATGTCATCGTGCTTGGAGCCGGTGTCAAAGGAGAGACACCTTCGTTGATTTTAAGTAACCGGATTGAAGCGGCTGCCCGGTACGGAAAGCAGTTCCCGGATACGACATTCATCTTAAGCGGCGGACAAGGGGACGGAGAAGCGATTTCAGAAGCGGAAGCGATGCGACGGGGGATGATTCAAGCAGGAATCAGCGAAGAACGTTTATTGCTTGAAGATCAATCGACTTCGACGACCGAAAATCTGACGTTCTCAAAACGGCTGTTGCCGGCATCCGAAAACCGTGTCTCGATCGTAACGTCGGACTTTCATTTGTACCGGGCCCGTAAAGAGGCAGCACAAATGAATCTGAAGACCGACGCGATTCCCGCTGCGACACCACTGTCCGGTGTACTGCGTTACGGCATGCGGGAACGTGTCGCGATTGTCGTAAAGTATTTTCAATGAAAAACACCTTTCCGGATATCCGGAAAGGTGTCGTCGAATTTATTTGTTGAGTTGTGAATCATTTGGTTTAGAGTCATCTTGATTAGAATCGTTTTGATGAGTAGTGTTCGGTTGATGCTCAGGAGGTGCTTCTTCTTTTCCGAGCGCCACGTCTTTTGCTTCAACGACTTTGCTGCTGATGGAATTCAGGTCACCTTTCGCTTCATTGACAGTCTCTTTGACCGATGAAGCGTCTGATTTGACCGTATCGAGTTCTGTGTTGACTTTATCGTAGACGTTTTGAACGTCTGATGCGACTTCTTGGATGATGCTTGAAGCGCTCTTCACTTGGTTGATGACTTGTGATGCTTTGCCAGACGGATCTTCTTTAATCGATGAAGCGAGTGTCGAGACCGAGTCTTTCGCGCCACGTAGGCTTTGCTTCGTATTTTGACGGCTCGAAGAACTGAGTAACGTCAGGAGACCACCGACGACTGCGCCAAGCAGCATTCCTGTAAGTAAACTGACTTGACGACCAGATGAAGTTTCCTGATCGAACTGACGGTTCGGGTTTTCAGCGTGGACGGCATGTGGATCGTTTGGTAAGTTTGGTTGCATGATTGACACTCCCTTAGAATATGATTTGACCATGATAGGAATATACCCTTATCTCACAACTAAAAACATGCATTTGTAATACAACAAAAAGACCATCCAATGATATGATGGTCTGAGACAGTCTGATTGTCTTACGGTCGATGTTCATCATCGTGTTTTTCAGATAATTTACGGTTGATTTCATCGTAATCAATTTCGATGTCATCTTTATTGCCTTTGTAGCCGTAACCCTTTGAAATCACGAGGATTGAAGCGACTAAGACGAAGACGATGATTAGAATGGAGACGACATAAAGCCACATGATCCATTCCTCCTTTCATTCTTCTTTAGTATGACGGAAAAAGCATCTTTCGTCTAAACGAAAATGTAAATTGTATGCTAAACTATTTTCAATGAATATATGGATAGAGTGAGGTGACAACATGAGTATACTGGTCGTAGATGATGAGTTTACGAATTTGATGATTTTAGAACGTTTGCTTGAAAACGAGGGGTACGATGTCGTCAAAGCGATGAGCGGGGAAGAAGCGATGGAGCTGATGGAAGATCCATTGTTCATCGAGACGCTCGATGTTGTGTTACTTGACGTTGAAATGCCCGGAATCAGCGGTATCGATGCGACCCGCTTAATTCGTAAACGCTTTGGTTTGGATGAGTTGCCGATCGTCATCGTGTCCGGCCGATCAAATGAAGAGGATATTGCGGACGGACTGGACGCCGGTGCTTCCGACTATACGACGAAGCCGATCCGGAAAACGGAATTGTTGGCCCGTGTCCGGAACGCCATGTCGCTCAAACAGGCGATTGACGCACGAAAACGGTATGAAAAGGTATTGCAGGAAGACTTTGATTTAGCACAAAAGTTGCAACAGAGTGTCCTGAGTGCCAATATCGAGGACGAAGACATCCGGATCATGGCAACGTACATCCCGTCAAAAAAACTGGCAGGAGATATGTATGCCTGGTATCGGATTTCGCCGCAAAAATACGGGATCATCCTGTTTGATGTCATGGGACATGGTGTATCCTCCGCTCTGATCACGATGGGGATGAGTTCGATTTTATTTGAGCTCGTACACCGCATCGGTGATCCGGCGAAAGTGCTTGAAGAATTAAACAAGCAGATGAGCCGCCTGTTCCCGGGCGATGAAACGGAGATTTATTTTACGGCCGTGTACTTGTACATCGAACTGGATGAAATGAAACTCAGTTATGCCAATGCCGGACATCCACCGGGCTTGTTACGGATGGGAAATCAAATCATTCCGCTTGAGAATACGGGACTGCCGGTCGGAATGTTCGAAGATTCGGAGTATACAAGCCAAACGATTGACCTCGTTTCGCCAGGTTGTGTCTACTTGTATACCGACGGCTTCATGGAGTTATACAGTAAAGGCATTGATGAAGGCATCAGTGCCATCCGTGAATTGATTCACGAGCAGGGTCCTGCAATCCATCAATTGATTCAACCGGATCAAAGTGATGATGCGGACGATTTATGTCTCGTGACCGTCGAAATTAATTAAATGAAACAAAAAAACCACGTTCCTTTGATGAACTTAGCGGGAGAGAGCTGAAGAGACAATCGTCTCCGAACTCTTTTTCAAACTAAAGCATTCAAAAGGAAGTGGTTTTTTAATTTTTTTACGACTTTGAAGGAGTTCAACTAAAAGAAACGGCGGCGCCATAAAATAAAGGCTGCCAGCCCCGAGAAGAAAATCATCATACCGAAGACAATCCAAAAGCCGATGACTTCGCCTTCCCACGGTACATGCACGTTCATCCCGAACATTCCGGAAATCATCGTCGGAATCGAGATGACAATCGTGATGGAAGCGAGAAACTTCATGACGAAGTTGACGTTGTTCGAGATGACAGAACCAAACGTATCCATCGTCGAACTGATGATATCTTTATAGATTTGGGCCATTTCCATAGCCTGCCGGTGTTCAACGAACACATCTTCGAGTAAGTCTTCGTCGTCTTCATGTTTCTCAAGACTCGGCGTTTTGATGATTCGATCGAGTACGCCGTCGTTTGACTTCAAGGAAGTCATAAAATACACGAGTGATTTTTGTAAGTTCATTAATTGGAAAATTTCTTGATTTCGCATGGAACGTTGCAGTTCTTCTTCGAGCTCATCCATTCGACGGTCAATCTGCCGCAGGAATCGAAGATACGACGAACTGACTTTATAGAGGATCTGAAAGACAAACCGGGAACGGTAATTCGTCCGGAACGCCCGGAGTTTTCCCCCTGAGAACAACGTCAAGACATCCAGCTGTTGCGAACAGACAGTGATGAAGTGTCTTGAGGTCACGATGATACCAAGTGGAATCGTATTGTAACGGCGTCCGGATGATTCTTCTTCGATATAAGGAACGTCGACGATCATCAACAAACCTTCATCATCTTTCTCAAAACGAGGTTTTTCCTCGACATCAAGCGGGTCATAAATAAAATCCTCAGGAATTTTCGTAGCAGCGATGACTTGATCGGCTTCGTCTTTTGTCGGATTGACAAGATGAATCCAGGAACCTTTCGTAAACTCCTGAATTTCGTTGACTGCCCCCGTCACATCACTTCGATAAATCGTCAACATTGTCTATCCCTCCTGCTCTTCACTTTTTTATTATAGGAATACTCTATAGACCGTGTAAATGATTCTCAGATTTTTTTTTAAGACGATTAATGATAATATAGAAAAAGAGGAGGGGAAAAGATGCCTTTTTTTAATGAAAAGAAGTTAGCGGAACTGCGTTTGATTGCCGGCGGCGATGACGTATTCTTGCAAAAAATCGGTGAGACGTATATTGCCCAGTTTGATCGGAAATTTCCGGAATTGAAGGAAGCGGTCGAAGCAAAAGATGCCGAACAGACGGAAAAATTAGCTCATTTACTTAAGGGTGCCTCCTATTCCGTTGCGGCGGATGACTTAGCGGATGGCTTTGAATTGCTGGAAAAAGAGGCGGAGACAGGCTCAGTCGAAAATGCGGCCGGTGTTTTGACCCGGATTGAAGACTGCATGACAGGGTTCAGAAAAACTTGGCTGAATGTATTTCTCGGAAAAAAACAGTGATTTTGTTTAAAATAAAAGAGATTTAAAAAACCGTTTCCTGATCAGACAGGAGACGGTTTTTTTTGTTTAGGAAAATAGTGATTACAGGACGTATGTATCGACGGTTTCGATCAATCGACCGATTTCCGGCTTTGTAATCTGGGCATTGACACCAACAGACTCGCCTTTATGGCGGAGGTCATCCGAAATCAAGGACGAGAAGACAACGATCGGTAAATCCGTGTAACGGTCATCTTCACGTAATCGTTTCGTCAAGTGCAGTCCATCCATTTTCGGCATCTCGATATCGGTGATCAAGAGATCACAGTTGCTGCCTGCCTCAAACGCATCGAAGGCATCCTTGCCGTTGATAAACCACTTCAAGCCGTCATAACCGGCTTCTTCCAGCGTTTCGATGATTAACGTCCGGAGCATTTCCGAATCTTCCGCAATCCAAATGGTTTTATTGGAGCGGTTGCGGGGCGAAACACGACGGCCTTCTTCGCGGGCGAAGATATCCTTGCGTGACAGCTCGAGCGCAATTTTCTCGTAATCGAGCAAGATGATCATCTTATCTCCCGTCTTAACGACACCATTCGTCAATCCTTCGATGCCTCGGGCAAGTTCATTCGGCGTATCAATCTGTTCCCACGAAATACGGCGGATTTCCGTTACAGAATCGACGCGGAGGACACTTTTTTCACCGTTAAACTCACAGATGATCAACCGGTCATCTGTCGTTTCCTCATGGGCGACACCGATGACCGTCGGTAAGTCGATGACCGTCATGACTTCACCGCGTAGTTCAATCAGACCTTTGACGGCATCCGGTGTGCCGGGGAGTGGTGTCATCGGTAACGGAACGATGATTTCCCGGACTTTCATGACATTGATGCCGAACGTGTAAGGTCCGCAATGAAAAATAACGATTTCCAACTCATTTGTTCCAGCTTCTAATAAAATATCGTGTTGATTGTACACGTAATCGAGCCCCTTTCCATCCTGCACTACACTTCTGACTAGTTATCGGCAGAAAAAAGCAATTCTTCCACCGTAAAAAGAATAAAAAAGTTGTTGAAATCGCTTTCATTTTATGTTAAGCAAAAAGTTTGGCATTTGTCTGACCAATTGATTACAATAGGCTATGCAGCCACACACTGAAGTGAGAGAGAAAAAATAAATGGAGGTCGAGTGGAATGACTACAGCAACAACATACACATACTTATTAGACGGGCAATGGCAGGAAAGTGAATCCAATGAAACCATTGAAATTTCTTCGCCTTATAAAGAAGATACAGTCGGTCGTGTTCAAGCGATGACAAAATCAGAAGTAGACCGGGCAATCGCGTCTGCTAAAACAGCACAGGCAGAATGGGCGAAAGTCCCTGCCAATAAACGCGCTGAATTGCTCCATGCTTGGGCAACAGAACTCGAAAAGCGTGCGAACGAGATTGGCGAAGTCATCATGCGTGAAGTCGGTAAAGGGCTGGCTGACGGAATTAAAGAAGTCAAGCGGACGGCAGAAATCATCCGTTACACAGCAGAAGAAGGTCTTCGTTTTGACGGTCAAATGATGCAAGGGGACTCGTTCCCGGGCGGAAGTGCAAAAAAAATCGCCATCATCAAAAAAGCGCCGCTTGGTGTCGTCCTTGCAATTTCACCGTTTAACTACCCGGTCAACCTGGCAGCAGCGAAACTGGCACCTGCCTTGATGACAGGAAATGCCGTCGTCTTCAAACCGGCAACACAAGGTTCGATCAGCGGGACGTTAATGGTCGAGGCCCTCGTCGCAGCAGGATTGCCGTCAGGTCTCGTCAACCTCGTGACTGGACGCGGTTCAGTCATCGGAGATTATTTGACGGCTCACCCGGGCATCAACATGATTACCTTCACAGGCGGAACAGCGACAGGACAACACTTGTCACGTCAATCAGCGATGATTCCGCTCGTCCTCGAACTCGGCGGAAAAGATCCGGCGCTTGTTCTTGAGGATGCCGATTTGTCATTAGCGGCAGACCACATCATCAGCGGTGCGTTCTCGTACTCTGGTCAACGCTGTACAGCCATCAAACGGGTATTCGTTCTTGAACCACAGGCGGATGCGTTGGTGAAAGAGTTATCAGCCCGGATCGCGAAACTGACAGTCGGTTCACCGGAAGACGAAAGTGTTGTCGTTCCGTTGATTGATACAAAATCAGCTGATTTCGTTGAAGGTTTGATTACAGATGCGAAAGAAAAAGGCGCAACGCTTGTCACAGGCGGCAACCGGACAGCTAACTTGATTGAGCCGACATTATTTGACCATGTGACACGCGATATGCGTATTGCATGGGAAGAACCGTTCGGACCGGTCCTGCCTGTCATTCGTGTCAAATCGGTCGAAGAAATGATCGCTTATGCGAACGAATCGGAATACGGTCTTCAAGCAAGTGTCTTCACGGAAAACATCGATGCAGCATTCAGTGTCGCGGATGCGCTTGAAACAGGTTCTGTCCAAATTAATGGTCGGACGGAACGTGGTCCCGATCACTTCCCGTTCATCGGCGTTAAATCATCGGGTCTTGGCGTTCAAGGTGTCGGACGAAGCCTCGCTTCGATGACACGTGATAAATTAACAGTTCTTAACTTAAAATAAGATAGTTTGACCAAAGCGACCTTTCAATCTGCGGAAAGGTCGCTTTTTTGCATCCAACGGACGGGATCTTGCGTATTCTTTTTAAAGGTTTAACGGTTTGAGGGCGACAAAGTTTGCCGCTGCCGCTTCTTTCTCTCTATAATGAAGGAAACCATCCAGAGAGAAGAGGGGTTTACCGATGCGACAAGAGGATGAAATCTTTACTTTACCGATTCCGACACCATTTCCGGTCGGAGATATCAATTGTTATGTGTTACGGACCGATTCGGAAAACATTTTAATTGATTGTGGTCCGGATACGGAACAAGCCTGGCAAGCGATGCAGGACGGTCTTCATAAAATCGGATTGACGGTTTCGATGCTTGATAAAGTGATCGTTACTCACCACCATGCGGATCATGCGGGGCTTGCCTACCGTTTTTCTGAACAGGGGATTCCGATTTATGGACATGCGCGATTGCGTCCCTACTTAGAACAAGACCAAGCCTTTTTGAGCAGAGGGGATGACTTCCTGCAACGATTGGCCTTGTCATTCGGAGTACCGGACGACATACGGGCACTTTTACCGAGTTACTTATCGGCATTAAAATGGCTTGGCAAAGGGCAACTTGATCATGTCCTGCAGGAAGGAGATGCGATTACGACGTCAGGCGCGTACCGGATCATTGAACTGCCGGGGCATGCAAGCGATCAAATCGGCATTCTCAGTCAATCGGGTGTTCTGTTTGCAGCCGATCATCTGTTGGCGCGCGTCGAACCGAATCCGTTGCTGGAGCAGCCGCAGCCGGGAGATGAATCGGATATGAAACGACCGGTCCTCGCGTACATGCGCTCCCTCCGTAAACTGCAGGGCGAACAGATTCAGATTGCCTATACCGGGCACGGCGAACCGATTCGTGATGTTCCGTCCTTAATCGAAGAACGTCTGTTACAACGGAAAGCGCGCGGTGAACAGTTGCTGAAGCATATCACAGGTTCCAAAACGTTGTTTGAGCTTGCGCAAGTGACGTACGGGAACCGGTTGAAAAAATCGTTCCCGCTTGTCATGAGTGAGATGAAAGCCCGTCTCGACTACCTTGTAGCCAGCGGACAGATCGTTGTCGAAAAACAAGACGGGATTTTACGGTATACGAGAAAGGGCAGTGCACATGAATCTCATCAATAAGACGGTTGTCTTGACCGGTGCCTCGAGCGGGCTCGGGGAAGCACTCGCTTACGAGCTGAACCGGCACGGGGCAAATTTGATTTTAGTCGCCCGGCGGGAAGATCGGCTCCAACAGATGGCGAAAACCCTTCAGGCGGAATACATCGTTTACGATTTAGAACATTCACCGGAGCGTCTGGCTGATCAAATCGCCGAACGGTATGGCATGATTGATGTACTAATCAACAATGCCGGGTTTGGGGAGTTCAGTTTTTTGAAGGACACGACGATTGAAACCATTGAATCGATGAACCGGGTCAACGTTCTGGCTCCGATCCGGTTGACGAAAGCCTGTCTTCCGCTGTTTCGTCCGGACGGTATGATTGTCAACGTGGCAAGTCAGGCCGGAAAGTTGCCTACACCGAAGTCGAGCATTTATTGCATGACGAAAGCGGCATTATATCAGTTTTCAAATGCATTGCGTCTCGAACTGAAGCCGCAGGGTCTTCATGTCATGACTGTCAATCCGGGACCGATTGCGACGGAATTTTTTGTCCGGGCGGATCTCAGCCGGAAATACGAAAAAAACGTTGCGAACATCGTCCTGTCAAAAGAAAAATTAGCACGAACGGTGACACGGGCCATGGTCCGGGAAAAACGCGAGGTGAATGCGCCGTTTTGGATGGAAGGTTCGGCAAAGGCCTACGGATTGTTTCCGCGGGTCATTGAATGGCTTGGGAAGTCAGGCTTCGATAAAAAATAAAGGGGATTTTCACACATGATAAAACAGATGACTGCCATCGCAGCAACAGGACTGCTCCTTGCCGGATGTGCCTCTCCGGCAGCACCGGTCCAGGAGAAAGTATTAGGATCGTCCTATACGTCGATTGCGAAAGACGCTAATGCGACGACCGTCCGGATGTATATGTGGGGCGGCGATGAGGGGATCAACGCCTATATCGATGAGTACGTGGCACCAAAATTAAAAAAAGAGCACAAGATTACATTGAAGCGGGTTCCGATTGAAACAGCCGACTTGATTCAAAAACTGCGGGCGGAAAAGAAAGCCGGGAAAGAAACGGGTGTCATCGATGTCGTCTGGATTAACGGTGACAACTTCCGGAACGCTAAAAAGGACGGCTTATTATACGGTGAAATCACAAAGGTGTTGCCGAACATGAAATACGTCGATCCGCAGGCGCAAGGATCGGACAGCGGAACACCGACGGATCATCTCGAAGCCGCGTGGGGGAAAGTTCAATACACGTTCCACTACGATCAAGCCAGTGTCAAAAATCCGCCTCAAGACCTGCAGGAACTCAAAAGCTGGGTCAAAGAAAATCCCGGTAAATTTACGTATCCGGAAGTGACGGACTTTACGGGGAATGCGTTTGTCCGCCACGTCATGTACGGGCTCGAGTCGAAAGAGACGTTAAAGGACCCGAAAGCGGACTTTAAGAAAACATGGGCGTATTTAAACGAATTGAAGCCTTATTTATGGAAAGAAGGCAAAACGTATCCGAAAACGCTCGCTCAGCTGGACCAACTGTATGCCAAAGGAAGTGTCGCCTTCACGATGGGCTTTAACGAACGACGGGCGGAACAGGAAGTGAAGTCAGGGACATTCCCGAAAGAGACACGTCCGCTGATCTTAAAAGACGGTTCCATCGCATCGACCCACTTCTTGTCGATTCCGTTTAACGCACCGAATCCGAATGGAGCACTCGTTACGATTAACACGTTATTGTCACCGGACGCCCAACTCAAGAAATTTGACGGCACTTACTGGGGAGACGGGACGAGCCTCGATTTGACGACGGTAAGCCAGAAGGAACAGCAGGCGTTTGAAGAGGTTCCGGCGGCGGAATCGACACCGAAACCGGCGGCATTTGAGGGGAAAGTCCGTGCTGAACTGGATCCGGCCATCTTTGATATGATTCGGAAAGACTGGCCGGAACGTGTGGCGCGGTAATGCCTGGCCTGCAACGCTGCTGATTGCCGGCATGGTCGGATACGGTCTGTTCATCAGTCTTTCGATGACGGCTTGGGGAGATTACAAGCAATTGTCCACAGATCCGGTATTTTGGGAAAGTGTCGGCATCAGTCTCTATGTCGCAGTCAGCAGTACCGTACTGTCTATATTGATCGGGGCAGGATTAGCAGGATTTTTTGCCAGACAAACGGGATGGGCTGCGCAAATCTTAGCCGTCCCGTTATTTTTGCCCCATCTTGGTGCAGCCTATCTAGCCATCCTTTACCTGAGTGACTTCCCGGTCATTGGTCCGCACGAGGTGAATCAATTCAGTATCATCTTGACGTATCTTTACAAGGAAATCCCGTTTGTCTTTTTCTATTTACTGCCGGTCTACCGGCATCTCGACCATCGCTATGAAGAACTGGGATTGATGCTCGGTTTATCACGGATGAAACGGTTTTGGCACGGAAAAGGGGTATTTTTGCTGTTTCCTGTTCTGGAAGCAGCCTTTATCGTTTTTGCCTTCACCCTGTTTGCTTACGAAGTCCCGGCGTTGCTCGGTGTGACGTATCCGAAACTGATTGGTGTCTATACGTTTGATTTGTATATGCAAGGCGATTTGTCCCGTCAACCGGAAGCCTTTGCCATCAGTGTCCTCTTGACCGGCATCCTGTTTTTGCTGTTATTGCTGTTCACACGAATGATTCGTCCGTTAACGGAACGGATCAGTAAGGGGCGGATCGAATGAAGAGACGGATCATAACAGGAGTGACAGGATTACTGATCCTCGTTCCGTTGCTCGGATTGATTCCGTCCACCTGGACTTGGAATCCGCGGTTATTTGAAACCTTGGCAACGACGATTTCGATGATTGTTGCCTTGACGCTGCTCAATCATTCGATTGGCTATATTACAGGAAAGGCAATTGCGTTTCGGGCGGGACGACTCATCCGCTCGATGGAACTATTGATCAGTTTACCGCTCTTTTTACCGGTTTTGTTATTGTCGTTTGGTCTTTATCTGACCTGGATCCGGTTAGGGCTTGCCGATCAATTTGTCGGAGTGCTGCTGGTTTTATTGCTTCCGACGTTACCGTATACGATTCGGATATATACGAATGCGTTTCAGGCACTGGGGGAACAGATGATGGAGCAGATGGTGTTGATTGAACCGAGCCGTATAAAACGATTTGTTTTTCTGACAGGTCCGATGATGCGTTCTGCCATCCAATCCGTCACGCTACTCGTAACGGTCATTGCCTTGAGCCAATATGCGCTCGTCACCTTAATCGGAGGCGGTGTCGTTCAAATGATTGCGCTTGAAGCGTTTCCGCTTTATTCCGGAAATTCTTTGATTGCAGCGAAAGAAGCGACAATCTGGTTGCTTGTTTTACCGTTTTTGATTTATTTTGTGCAACTCATGCTGCTCGAAGCATGGGTGCGATTAGTTCGGAGGCTGTTAGATGGACGTTACGATTCAGCACGTCAATAAACGATTTGGTCAAAAACAAGTCTTGCAGGGCGTTGATTTACGCATTACGTCGGGACAATGTGTCGCTTTGGTCGGTCCGAGCGGAAGCGGGAAAACGACACTGTTGCGATTGATTGCAGGTCTTGAGAAAGTATCGGACGGAACCATCCGTTTCGGAGAGATCGACATGACACATGCCGCTCCGAATCAACGGGGAGTGACAATGTTGTTTCAACGTCCATTACTGTTTCCTCATTTGACGGTCGGTCAAAATATCCGTCTTGGTATGGCAAAAGGTCATCATGAGGATTTGCAACAATGGTTAGAGAAAGTCGGATTAGCCGGACGGACGGATGCTTTTGTTCATGAACTGTCCGGCGGGGAACAACAACGGGCCAGCCTTGCCCGTGCATTAGCCAGCGGTCCGAATTTTCTGTTGCTCGACGAACCGTTCTCGAGCCTCGATTTACCACGCCGCCGCGAACTGCGGACGCTGATCCGGCGCTTGACGGTCGCGGAAGGCGTGACGACGTTACTTGTGACGCACGACCGTGAGGAAGCGATGGCGATGGCGGATTATGTCTACGTGATGGAACAAGGACAAATCATTGATCAGGGACATCCGGTGGAATTGGCGGAAAAAAGTCCATTTTTTGGAGACGGCGTGTACCTGGACGGTGATTGGTATCCGTTATCGGAAGTGAAGTTGGTCTTAAGACCGACGAATGGATTACAGGAACGTGTTACGATTACGAAAGAGCTGACGCAGTACGGTGTTCGTTTTTATGAAGTCGAACGCGAGACAGGTGAGCGTCTTGTTGTTCAAACGACAGAGACGTTCCTTGAAAACGTGACAGCTTATCTTGTGAGGAAGGAGGGGTAATATGTTAGATACACGCGCGAGAAGAGTCGTCCAGCCCCTTTTTGAGCAGATGGCGACCTTATTAAAGAAGATGGGGCTTTCCGCCAACCAGGTCACCATCATTTCCGGCATCATCGGTGCCTCGACCGGTTTCTTTGTGTATAACGATATGACGGGAATTGCAATTTTATTATTATGGTTGTCCGGAGCACTTGATGTCGTCGATGGAACGATGGCACGCCGGGAAAAAACGACACCGATCGGGACGATTCTCGATTTAGTGCTCGACCGGATTGTGGAATTATCCGTTCTGATCGGAATTGCCTTACGTTTTCCGGAGACGCAAGTCGTCATTTTATTACTCGTCGCCTCATTTGTGATTGGTATGACGATGTTTCTTGCGATTGGAGCGGTCAGCGAAAATTATGGATTTAAGTCATTCCAGTATCAACCGGGCCTTGTCGAACGGACGGAAGGGTTTCTTTTTCTGACTGCGATGTTACTGTTTCCAAGCGCCATCATCTGGATTGCAATCCTCTTTTTGATTGCTGAATTGTATACGGTCGGCGAACGGTTTTATCAAGCTTCGAAGGTGTTACGATGAGTGAATCAGAACAGTTGATGGTCGTTGATTCCACCGGTCAACCGCTGTATCCGGCAACCCGCGAGAAAATCCACCGAGAGGGGATGTGGCACGAAACGTTTCATTGTTTTGTCATCGATCTTCAGGAAGGCCACGTAATCTTACAACAACGGGCGAAACAGAAAAAAGATTTCCCGGGGCTGATTGATATCACGGCTGCCGGACATTTGCTCGCAGGTGAGACGCCGAGGGACGGAATCCGCGAACTCGAAGAAGAGATCGGTCTCGTCCGGCAGTTTGAGCAACTGTTTCCACTGGGCGTCTTCTTGGAAGAGTTGATACTCGGGGACTTAAAAGATCGTGAACGTGTCCATCTGTTTCTGACGGATGAATTGATGCCGCTCGAACGTTACGTGTTGCAAACAGAAGAAGTCAGTCGATTGATTGCCTTACCATTTTCCGAGTTTGCCCGGCTGACGGATGAGACAGCAGAAACGTTTAAGACCGTGGATCAAGAAATCATCCGCCGTGATCAATTCGTACCGCATCCGTCTGCCTACTTTAGACGTGTGAATGAAGGAATTCAAGCATATCGTGTCCAGCAGACATAACGAAAGGGCTGTCATGCATTTTTATGCGTCAGTCCTTTCGTTTTTTTACGGTAAAGCTAGGCAGAAAGTAGCATAATGGGCATTTCTTTGAGATAATTAACAATATATACATTTGATGAAAGAAGGTGCAGCCAGTGGCGTTACGATTTGCATTGCTCGGACTGCTAACTCAGGGAGAAGCGACCGGATATGATTTAAGTACGACGTTCAAAAAGCAGATGACCCATTTTTGGACGGCGCATCATACACAAATTTACCGTGAATTGTTGAAAATGGAAGAAGATCAGCTTGTGACCAGTGTGTACATCGTCCAAGAAGACTTACCCGATAAAAAGGTTTATTCGATTACGGAAGAAGGTCAAACGGCACTTGTCGCCTGGTTGCGTGCGCCAAGTGAGTTCAAGCCGAAGATGAAAGATGAAAACTTGATGCGCGTGTCCTTGCTGCATTTGTTGCCGCCGGATGAAGCGATTTTGTATTTGGAAGAATCGAAGCGGCATCACCAGTTTGCCGTCGATATGATGAAGGTCTGGCGGAAAGATCATTTAGAAAACGGGGCAACGCTCGGGGAAACCTTGACGAGTGAATACGGCTTACGCATGATGCTGAATTATCTCGACTGGTGTGACTGGGCGATGGAAGAAATAAAGAAAAGTCAGGCGAATGTCTGAACCATATAGTGATATCATCAATCCTTTGTCAAAACAGGGGATTGTTTTTTTGCGTCGTCAAAAGAGCATTCGAGACAGACGATATGGTACAGTAAATGAATTGTAAAGGGATTAGAGGAGGACTACGAACGTGAGTGTATTTACAGATTATGAAGAATGGTTGGATGAAGTCACGGATGAGATGATTGAACATCAAGTCCATTACGCAGTCGCAGAATTAAAATTAGGCGGAGAAATCGGTGACTACTATGAAGAATCCGGAGTGATTGACCGGTTTGTCACACAACAGCTGGTCTGGTTATCGTTTGAGGAAATGGAACAGATTTTAGATGAAGCGGGAGAGCTGAATCTTGAAATCGTAGCAGACGAAGCTGAATCAGATGTGCAACGGTCACAAGTCAAACAGATTCTGAAGCAATCGATTAAACAACAGCTGGTGTTGAAGTCGCAACCGTTCGTCGCGACACGTCTCGAACAATTGCGTCAGGAACATCCGTCTGTCAAAGATCAGCTTGAAGAAGTCCGTTCAGCCTATGATCAAGTCGATCAGCTGTTGAAATCGGGTCCGGAACCGACGATTATTCCGAAACGGTGGTACCGTCGGGAACGGATTGTTCCCCGTGCCTTCACTCCGGCGGAACAAACGAGTTTAGAGCAGGAGCATCTCAAGCTTTCGCCACAGTACGAAACACAAAAACAGAAGCTTGAAGAACTGAGTCGTGAAATCGCAGCGTATGAGCGGGTTTTACCGTAAAGTGAAAAAAACAAACCCCTTTTCGGTATCTGTACCGAAAAGGAGTTTGTTGCTTGCAGGATTAAGTTAGACAGTTGCGAGCTTAGCAATGACAAGCTTAGCGACGGCTTCACTTGAAGCAGGGTTTTGACCTGTGACGACATTACCGTCGATGACAGCAAATTCTTTTCCGGCATCTGAAGTCAGGAAGGTTGCTCCTTCACCGCGTAATGTAGTTTCAAGCAAGAACGGAACCTTGTCTTCGAGTCCTGTTGATTTTTCTTCTTCGTCCGTGAAGCCGTTGATTTGACGACCTGATACGAACGGTTTTCCGTCAATCGTGACATGTGCAAAGGCAGCAGGTCCGTGGCAGACTGACGCGACGACGCCGTCTTTTCGGACCATCGCTTCGATGGCACCGGCAACGAGCGGGTTGTTTGGGAAGTCGACGACTGCTCCGTGGCCGCCCGGGAAGTAAACAGCGTCAAATGAAGCAGGATCGACGTCTGCGAGTGGCGTCGTATCGTGCAGGGCACGGCGTGCTTCCTGGAATTTAGGCAGGATTTCTTTCACCATTGAAGCTTTATCAATCGGTACGTCGCCGCCTTTGACCGAAACGACCGTGACATCATGACCGGCTTCTTTAAACAGGTTGTATGGAGCAGCAAACTCCTCGAACCATAAACCGGTTTTGTGACCGTTCATATCGTCAGCACTTGTAGATACGATTAAAATTTTTGACATGATAAAAACTCCTCCTCTGTAATAACGTTACAAAGAAGAAGTTTCCCTTCCGATAAAATATTCAAACCTCACCGGTGTTCTGTGTACGTATGGACCGGCAGAAGCGACAACACATGTGCGATCTGTTCAGCAGTCAAAGGTTCCCGCATCGCTTGCAGATTCGCCTGCAGTTGCGACACGCTCGATGCGCCGGGCAACACGATATCGGCTTGTTGATCAACGGCCTGCAGAGCCATTGCCGGGAGCGAATAATCCTGTAACGTCGACAGGACGTGTTCCAGCTGCTCCTTGTCATATTGTTCAAACCGGTCAACCGATTGAAGACGTGACATGCTTTCCGTCGTCAGAAGACCTTTCGCGAGCGGTCCGCGGGCGACGAGTTTGATGTTACGTTCTTGCAGCCGCGGCAATAACTCCTCGATCCGGCGGTCGAGCAGCGAATACGGTGTCATCAAATAACTGAAGTCACTGTGGTCAAGCCAATAATTGATGACGTTCGGACGGAGGGACGAAAGTCCGTATTCTTTAATTCGTCCTTCTTCCCGCAAGTCTTTCATGGCACGAATCGAGGCATCCAGATCGTCTTCCATCGTTCCACCATGGACATAATAGAGATCGAGATACGGTGTTTCGAGACGGTTCAGACTCTCAAAACATGCTTTTTTCAGGTAGTCGTAACTCGGGTCCCACGTCCAGCCTGTCCCGGTGTCATTCATCCGGTTGCCGCCTTTTGAAGCTAAAAAGATCCGGCTGCGGTCTTCCGGCGAAAATGTCTGTCCAATCAATGACTCGACTGCGCCGTTGGCATAGACATCCGCCGTATCGAAGTGAACGATTCCTTCGTCGAGCGCTGTCCGGAGAATTTCGGCTGCTTCCTCTTGACCGCGTTTTAAAATCGTCATCGTACCTAAACCTAATGTCATATCAATCCCTCATTTCTTTCGACTGGTGCTACTGTGTATCAGTTTAGCATATTTGATCCACGATGTTCCCGGGTGGATTTGTACGGAATGGGCATTGCAATGGAAAAGAAACAGACTTGCATCAAGAATCAAAAAACAGGCATACTGTGAAAGAGAAGAAATCCGATTAGAAGAGGTGTTCAGGATGGAAGAAAAAACATTAGAGCGCGAAGTTATTTATGAAGGAAAAGTATTTAACGTTGAGAAACATGTCGTCAGTCTGCCGAACGGCAATACGTCGATCCGCGAGCTGGTCTATCACAACGGTGCAGTCGCCATCATCGCGTTTGATGAAAAAGGAGATTTGTTGGTTGTCGAGCAATACCGGAAAGCGTTTGAGCAATTGTCGATTGAAATCCCGGCCGGAAAGCTGGAAAAAGGAGAAAATCCGGAAGAGTGCGCAGGGCGTGAACTGAAAGAAGAAACAGGATACACGGCAACTGAGCTGAACCACGTGTTTGATTTTTACGGAGCTCCTGGTTTTTGCAGCGAACGCGTACATATTTATGAAGCAGGCGGTTTGACGGCGGGAGAACGCCAGCTGGATGCGGATGAGTTCCTGGAGAACCAGACGTTGACGCTTGAACGGGCACTTGAACTGATTGCAGACGGGACGATTGTCGATGCCAAAACGATCATGGCGATTCAGCATTGGCACATTCGTACATTAAAATCATTCTAAAGCGAATGATTTTCAGTTGATAATCATTTTAATTTGAAAAACAACGGATTATCAGCTATGATAAAACCATCAGTTTCGACCAAAGGGGGCGCTATGATGGAAAGTCGTGTTGAACGCATTAAAAAACAGCTGAGCGGTAAAGGATATAAGCTGACTCCCCAACGTGAAGCGACCGTACGGATCTTACTGGAACATGAGTCGGACCATTTAAGTGCGGAAAATGTCTTTTTATTGGTCAAAGAAAAAAACTCAGACATCGGACTTGCAACGGTCTACCGGACACTTGAATTATTAACGGAGCTTGAAGTCGTTGATAAAGTCAACTTCGGAGACGGCGTATCCCGATTTGATTTACGGCAGGAAGGTGCGAGTCACTCGCATCATCATCTCGTCTGTATCGAATGCGGATCCGTCGAGGAAATTTTGGATGATATGTTAGAAGAAGTCGAAAAAGAAATCGTCACGCGTTTCCAATTTAAAATCAAGGATCACCGTTTGACGTTCCATGGTGTATGCCGGGTATGCCAGGAGCGGCATGCACGTGAAGCACTGGAGCAATCACAAACACAAACCGTCTGACTGTCCTCATCTAAAAGAGGGCGGTTTTTCTTTTTGAAAAATATAGGTCAGACCTCTTCACAACGGTTTACACCTTTGATATGATGGGAAAGTAAGCGATTTCTTAATGATAGAGGATGAGTTCAGTGAGGCAACAACTGGAGACATTTATCGACTATTTAGTAATTGAACGGCAGATGTCAGCGAACACGGCAGCTGCTTATCGAAATGATTTAAACCAGTATTTGACGACGCTTGAACAGCAGGGGATTTCGTCCGCGGAAGAAGTCACCCGCCACCAGATCGTCCTTCATATTGAATCCTTGTTACAGGCGCAAAAATCACGGTCGACGGTCCGGCGGTCGACGAGCTCGATTCGATCATTTCATCAGTTTTTGGTGGAACGTCAAATCGTCCGTCACGACCCGTCGCGTCATCTTGATTTACCGAAGCCGGATAAAAAACTGCCGGTGGTTTGGAGTCAAACGGATATCGTCCGACTGCTTGACTCAGTCGTCGGAAATGACCCGCTCGTCCGGCGTGATGCAGCAATGCTTGAACTGCTCTACGGAACCGGTATGCGTGTCAGTGAACTGTTACAACTGACACTGGGGGATTTGCAACTTGAACTTGGTTACCTGTCCTGTCTTGGAAAAGGTAACAAAACCCGGATTATCCCGATCAGTCAGACGGCGATTGACAGCGTCTCGATTTATCTCGAACTGGCCCGGAACAGTCTCGGCGGGCGACAAACGGATTATGTGTTCCTCAACAGCCGCGGCGATCGGTTATCGCGGCAGGGGTTTTGGAAGATGATCAAACGCCGGGCGAAAGAAGCGGGGATTGAAAAAGACATCACGCCCCACGTCTTGCGTCATTCGTTTGCGACCCATCTTCTCGAGAACGGAGCCGACTTACGTGTCGTCCAGGAAATGTTAGGGCATGCGGATTTATCGACGACGCAAATGTATACACATGTCAATAAATCCAGACTGCATGATGTCTACAAGAACCATCATCCACGTGCGTGATGGTTTTACCATTAAAAGGTCTGACTTCAGACAAATAGGGTGTTTTGTCTAGTCCGTTTACGGGAAAATTCAAACGGGATTTATTTCAGTAATAAGCAATAAGCATATAGGAGGAATTTTAATATGGCTCAATCATTCAAACGTGTATTTTTAGTCGTCATGGATTCTGTAGGAATCGGAGAAGCACCGGATGCAGAACAATTCGGTGATCTTGGTGCGCATACACTGGGACATATCGCAGAACAGCGGAATGGTCTGAATATGCCGCATCTCGCTCAGCTTGGTTTGTCGCATATCGAACCGGTTCAAGGTGTATCTGCAGATGTTGCACCGATTGCTTCTTTCGGGAAGATGGAAGAAGTCTCGGCCGGTAAAGATACGATGACAGGTCACTGGGAAATCATGGGCCTGCGGATTGATACGCCGTTCCGCGTGTTCGAGAAATTCCCGGAAGATTTGATTGGTCGCCTGGAAACATTCTCGGGACGGAAAATCATCGGGAACAAACCGGCATCCGGAACAGAAATCCTCGATGAACTCGGACAGGAACACGTCGATACCGGCGCATTGATCGTCTATACATCCGCTGACTCGGTTCTGCAAATCGCCGCACACGAAGAAGTCGTGCCGCTCGAAGAACTGTACCGAATTTGTGAATATGCACGTGATATTACCCGCGACGACCCGTACATGCTCGGCCGGATCATCGCCCGTCCGTTCCTCGGCGAGCAAGGAGCATGGGTCCGGACGTCGAACCGTCACGACTATGCGCTGAAACCGTTTGACCGGACTGTCATGAACGAACTGGAAACAGCCGGACTCGATGTCATCTCGCTCGGTAAAATTGCGGATATCTTCGATGGTGAGGGTGTGACAGACGCGATTCGGACAAAATCAAACATGGACGGTATGGATCAACTCGTTAAGCAACTCGATCGTGACTTTACAGGACTCTGCTTCCTGAACCTCGTCGATTTCGATGCGTTGTTCGGTCACCGTCGTGATCCTCAAGGATACGGTCAGGCGCTGGAAGAATTCGATGCCCGCTTACCGGAAGTCTTTGACCGCCTGCAAGAGGATGATTTGTTGATCATCACGGCAGACCACGGAAATGATCCAGTCCATCCTGGAACCGATCATACGCGTGAATACGTCCCGCTGTTGGTCTATTCGAAAAACGGAGCTGCGAAAGATCTCGGTATCCGTTCAACGTTTGCCGATCTCGGAGCGACGGTTGCCGATAACTTCAGCGTCAAGATGCCGGCACACGGAAAGAGTTTCTTGTCAGAACTTTAATTTTAAGGGAGCGATTCAGATGACAGTCAACTGGAATGAAACACGTACGTATTTAGAAAGCAAAATGCAGGCGAAACCAGAAATCGGTTTGATTCTTGGATCAGGACTGGGTGTCCTCGCTGACGAAATCGAGAATCCGATTGCGATTCCATACAGTGATATCCCGAACTTCCCGGTCTCGACAGTGGAAGGCCATGCCGGGCAACTCGTCTTCGGTACGCTCGAGGGCAAACAAGTTGTTGCGATGCAAGGACGTTTCCACTTCTATGAAGGCTACTCGATGGAAATGGTGACATTCCCGGTCCGAGTCATGAAAGCAATCGGTGTCGAAACACTGATCGTCACAAACGCAGCCGGTGCTTGTAACGAAGCGTTTGAGCCGGGGGATCTGATGTTGATCACGGATCACATCAATTTCTTCGGTACAAACCCGCTGATCGGCAAAAATGTCGATGAGATGGGGCCGCGTTTCCCGGATATGTCAAAACCGTATGACGCGGAATTGCTGCGTCTTGCGCAGGAAACGGCTGACGAACTCGGCATCAACGTCCGTCAAGGCGTCTACTTCGGAAACACGGGTCCGACATACGAAACACCGGCAGAAGTGAAACTTGCCCGGTTACTCGGCGGGGATGTCGTCGGGATGTCGACAGTGCCTGAAGTCATCGTGGCCCGTCACTCGGATATGCGCGTACTCGGAATTTCGTGCGTCTCGAACATGGCAGCCGGAATTCTCGATCAACCGCTTCATCACGATGAAGTCATCGAGACGACAGAACGCGTCCGTGCCCACTTCCTGTCACTTGTCCGTGGTTCGATTAAAAAAATGTAAGCATCAAAAACTGATAAAAAATACGAACGACCCCATGAGGAGGAACTTATTATGCGTATGGTAGATTTGATTGCAACAAAACGAGACGGCGGCGAATTACAGACTGCTGATATTAAAGCAATGGTCGAAGGCTTCACAAACGGTGACATTCCGGATTATCAGATGTCAGCGATGTCGATGGCGATTTTCTATCAAGGCATGTCAGACCGCGAAATCGCGGATTTAACGATGGCAATGGTCGAGTCGGGTGATGTGATCGACTTGTCCCGTATCCACGGTAAGAAAGTCGACAAACACTCAACAGGCGGCGTCGGCGATAAAATCAGTCTGATCGTTGCACCACTCGTCGCGTCAATCGGAATTCCTGTCGCGAAAATGAGCGGACGCGGTCTTGGTCACACAGGCGGAACGATCGACAAGCTCGAAGCGTTCCCTGGGTTTGATGTGGAATTGTCGGAAGAAGCATTCGTTTCTCAAGTCAACGACATCAAGATGGCAATCATCGGTCAGACAGGCAACCTGACACCTGCCGACAAAAAACTCTACGCATTACGTGATGTGACAGCAACGGTCAACTCGATTCCGTTGATTGCAAGCTCGATCATGTCGAAAAAAATCGCAGCCGGTGCTGACAGCATCGTCCTCGACGTGAAAACAGGTTCAGGCGCGTTCATGAAATCATTTGAAGACGCGAAAGCACTCGCGACAGAAATGGTGTCGATCGGTAAAAGTGTTAACCGGAAGACGATTGCCGTCATTACGGACATGGATCAGCCGCTCGGAAACGAAATCGGAAATGCGAACGAAGTCAAGGAAGCAATCGAAGTCCTGCAAGGGAAAGATGTCCGTGACTTGAAAGTCATCGCCTTGACGATTGCGTCACACATGGCAGTCCTCGGGGAGTTCTACCCGACATTTGACGAAGCGTACGCGGATCTCGAGACACGTCTCGCAAACGGAGCAGCACTCGACGTCTTCAAGAAATTCATCGCAGCACAAGGCGGCGATGCTTCACTCGTCGACGATATGACAAAAGCACTCGAAACGAAATTCGAAAAAGATTTCGTCGCGTCAAAAGCAGGATACGTCTCGGAAATCATCGCGGATGAAGTCGGTGTCGCAGCCATGATCCTCGGTGCCGGCCGTGCAACGAAGACTGATGTCATCGATCACGCAGCAAGCGTTACTCTGTTCAAAAAAGTCGGCGACAAAGTCGAAGTCGGTGATGTCATTGCGACACTCCGTTCGAATAAAGAAACACTCGATCAAGCCATCGAGAAAATGGATCACGCGTATCACATCAGCGAGACAAAACCGGAAGCACGTCCACTCGTCCACGCTGTCATTCAATAAGGTTTTTTCTTACAATCGTCTGGGTTTCTTTCCCAGGTGATTGTTTTTTGTTATAGTGAAATGAAGAACGTAAGGGGGAAATACAGATGAAACCAGCTCAATTAAACGTCGGCGATACGATTGCGATTGTTTCACCGGCTTCTGCGGTCGCAGCTTATGTACCGCGTCGTCTGCAACGGGGGATTGAAACACTGGAACGAATGGGTTTTAAGGTTCTTTTAATGCCGAATGCGACAGCGGTTCACAGTCATACGGCCGGTACGATCGGGGAACGGCTTCAAGACTTACATATGGCATTCAAAAATCCGGATGTCAAAGCGATTTTTGCGGCGATCGGCGGCTTCAATTCGCATCAGCTGCTTGATGAACTGGATTACGAGCTGATCCGGAATAATCCGAAAATCTTTATGGGATACAGCGATATTACAGCCCTTCTTTCCGGTATTCAGACGAAAACCGGTTTGACGACATTTGTCGGACCGGCGATTTTACCGCAATTTGGTCAACTGCATGGTCTTGATGACTATACAAAAAAATGGTTTGAAAAAACGTTGATGCAGACAGATCCGATCGGTCCAATCGAAGCGTCGGATGAATGGACGGATGAAGGTCTGCGCTGGGACGTCAATGATGACCGGAGACGAACACACGTCGCGAATGACGGCTATGTCGTTGCCCGTACAGGTGAGGGGACGGGACCGATCGTTGCCGGTAACCTCGGGACACTGCTGCTGCTTGCCGGGACACCGTACATGCCGTCGCTCGACGGGGCGGTGCTGATGCTTGAAGATGACGAAAGTGAAACGCCGGAGACGATTGACCGGTACTTTACGCAACTCCGTCATCTCGGGGCATATGAAAAGATTTCGGCGATTGTCGTCGGGCGTTTTCACGGAAAAGTCGAGTTTGATCCTGACTTCCCGCTGAAGGACATTCTCCTGCGGGCGACCCGGGGATATGACTTCCCGATTGTGCTCAATGCGGACTTCGGGCATACGGATCCGGTCTTCCCGTTACCGAACGGCATTCAGGCAGCAGTCAGTGCGGGTGAACATGTCGTGATTGAAATTCTCGAATCCGCAGTGAACTGAGTAAAAAACCTGCGTTTTTTACGAAGATTTGATACACTAGGTAACGGAGCCGCGGATGCCGCGGCGAACACCACAGCTGAAAAGCGCGAAAGGTTGGTATACACATGCAAAAAACAGGATATATCTTACTGGAAGACGGCAATAAAATTGAGTTCGAATTGTTTAACGACGATGCACCGATCACAACAGAAAACTTCGAGAACCTTGCGAACTCGAACTTCTACGATGGATTGAACTTCCACCGTGTCATTCCTGGTTTCGTCTCACAAGGCGGATGCCCGATCGGAAACGGTACAGGCGGATCAGGTAAAACAATTCCGTGTGAAACATCAACATCTTACCCACACAAGCATAAAGCCGGTTCGCTTTCAATGGCGCACGCAGGCCGTAACACAGGGTCAAGCCAATTCTTCGTCGTTCACGAGCCGCAACCGCATCTCGACGGCGTTCACACAGTCTTCGGACAAGTGACATCAGGTCTTGAACATGCGACAAAAATGAAACAAGGCGCTGGCATTAAAGAAATTCGCGTCGAAGCGTAAGTGATTTCTTCCCTTCTTTGTTCAAAGAAGGGAAGTTTTTTTTTCGCCCAATACGGGAATTGACAACAAGAACTGAAAAATGAAGGAGCGATTTATGATGCGGTTAGCAGGAAAAAAGATTATTCAACTCGTTAGTAACGACTTTGAGGATTTAGAACTATGGTACCCGGTCCACCGGTTACGCGAAGAAGGGGCGACGGTCGATATCGTCGGCGAGAAAGCCGGTGAAAAATACATCGGAAAATACGGTGTTCCGATTGTGTCGGATAAAACGTTTGACGAAATCAATCCGGCCGATTACGATGCGATTCTTGTTCCGGGCGGCTGGTCACCGGATTTACTGCGCCGGTTTGACTCGGTCCTTGCGATGGTCCGTCATTTTGACGAAACGAAACAGCCGATCGGTCAAATCTGTCACGCCGGATGGGTCTTGATTTCTGCAGGTGTCTTGAATGGTGTCAATGTCACGAGTACACCGGGAATCAAAGATGATATGACAAACGCCGGAGCAACGTGGCACGATGAAGCGGTCGTCGTTGACGGTCATATCATTTCGAGCCGTCGTCCACCCGATTTACCGGATTACATGCGGGAATTCATCAAGGTCCTCGAAGGATCGAAGTAATCAGACAGTCGGTAAAAGCGCATAATGTCAGAGCCCGCCTCCCTGTTTCGTGACAGGGGGGTCTCGTTTGCGAAGTAACGGAAGGACGGTGGGAATTCAAATGGATCAAGCCGTCTTTTTACTTGATTTCACGAAAAATGAAGCAATTCGAGCCGAGAAGGTGTAGAATAAACAAGTCTCAGTTGATCATGTTCCTGAGAGTTGTTGAAACTAGGAAGGTGTAGAATCAGATGCTAGTAAAATATAAAAAGTTGAATGAACGGACCGCGATGGGGTTAATCGCTTTTTCGTGTGAAGTGAAGGATCCGAAGTATTTGCTTGAAACGGTTCAAACCTATGAACAAGATGAAAATCAACAGTTGTATCTCTATAAACAGGATGAAGATTTTATCGGCATCATCGGATTTCAATTAGTGGATGGCCACGCTGAATTGAAACATATCGCCTTGTCGCCATCGTTCCGCGGAGAACGGATGTCGTATATCTTACTGGATGCAGCCGAAAAAATGCTGCGGATGGAAATCACGGGTGCAACGGACGAAACGAGTCGACTTGTTGAAAAGTGGAAAAATCAATAAAAACCGGTCCATGTAAGTTACGGACCGGTTTTTCATTTTTTTTGGCGTGCCGCAAGAGCCGTCTGTCGTGCCGTGATGACATCCTGACGGTCGCGCAACAGATGTTTATGCCGCAAGAATGATAAATCCTGTACCGGTTCAATCGGCAGACTGTTGACCCGTTGTTCGAGATCATCTGCGAGCGGCAACGGAATATGCATATAGTCGGGCTGCATGAACAACGGTTGTAAAGCGAGCAGGCGTGGGATATCGATTCCTTGACCGGCGAGTGATCCGGCATGGCGTTCGAGTTTTCGGAAAGCTTTCGGATAGGTCCGCATCGCCCCGGATACATTTCCTCGGCGATGATGGTAGCGGGCAACGGCGAGCTGAATCAATGCGACGAGGGATTCATCTTGTCGTTGACCGGCTTGCCACAGTTCTTCGAGTACTTCGTGGCATTCGAAATAGTCTTGTTGGACATTGAATTCAAATGCAAATTGTTCAATCGGATGCATGGATTGATCTCCTTTCCTTTTAATATAGCATAGTCGAAATCAGGTGATGTGTGGTATAATAAGGCGCAAAAAACGTTGATGGGCAGGGAGAATCATGGAATCATACAGTGTAAAGATGGATGCGTTTGAAGGCCCGTTGGATTTGTTGTTGCATTTGATTGGTAAGCTGGAGATTGATCTGTATGACATTTCCGTTTCGATCGTGACGGATCAGTATGTGTCCTATATCCGGGCCATGCAACATCTCGAACTTGATGTGGCGAGTGAATATCTGGTCATGGCAGCGACGCTCCTGCAATTAAAAAGTAAACAACTGTTACCTGTCGAACAGACGGATTTCGAAGACGTTCCGGATTTTGAAGAGGATCCGACACGTGAAGGGCTGATTCAGCAACTGATTGAATATAAAGCATACAAAGAAGCAGCGCTTGTTTTAAAAGAAAAGGAAGAAGCAAGGCTGGAACTGTTTTCAAAACAGCCGGAAGACTTGATGACGTATCTCGATCCGGACAATCAAGATTTCAGCGGGAACCTGTCTTTTAGCGACTTGTTGCGTGCTTATGAGAAAATGCGTCAACGCGTCGCCTGGAAAGTACGGCGTTCGAAAACCGTCAAACGGGAAGAACGGACGCTTGAACAACAGATGATTCATGTTTCGGAATATGTTTTTGCCAATGAAGGGACGACATTTTTCGGTTTCTTCACGGAACAACCGACCGTCGAAGAATTGGTCGTCAGTTTCCTGGCTGTACTTGAACTTGTCAAACAACGTGTCGTCGCCTGTGAGCAAATGAGCGACGATATCCTGTTGCGTGCCTTAGTGAAGGAGGAGAATCAGATTGGCGTATGAGCGAATCATTGAAAGTTTATTATTCGTCGTCGGAGACGATGGAATCGATCCGCGTGGTCTGAGTCAAGTTCTTGAAATCAGTGAGGCAGCGGCCCGGGAACAGTTACATGCACTCCAGACGACATTTGAAGCGGAGGAACGGGTGTTGCAAATCGTCGAATCCGGCGGTGTGTTCAAAATGGTCACACGCAAAGAGATGTCGCCGTATGTGCAGGCGTATGCCGGATCGCTTGCAGAAGACAGCCTGTCACGCGCGGCGATGGAAACACTCGTCATCATCGCCTACAAACAGCCGGTTACCCGGGCGGACATCGAAGTCATTCGCGGTGTCAAGACGGAACGTGTCATCCACACGTTAAGTGCAAAAGGATTAATTGATGAAGCCGGACGCGCGAAAGGCGTCGGGCGTGCTAAATTGTATAAAACGACGGATCATTTCCTGGATCACTTCGGACTGAACAGTATCGAAGAGTTGCCGCCGCTCGAGTTTGAAGAAACACTCGAAGCGGATGGGGATTTGTTTTTCCGGAATGAACCGTCATTAGAGGAGAGAATAAATTAATGGAACGTCTACAAAAAATTATTGCCCAAGCCGGTGTCGCATCGCGACGCAAGGCAGAAGAACTGATCACAGAAGGACGCGTCAAAGTCAACGGGAAAGTCATCACGGAGCTCGGGACGAAAGTCGGCGGACGTGCGGAAGTTGAAGTCGACGGCGTCAAACTCGAACGGGAAGAACACGTCTACTACATGTTGTATAAACCAACAGGTGTCGTTTCGACGGTGGAAGATGACAAAGGCCGTAAAACGGTCGTCGATCTCGTCCCACCGGGTCACCGTGTTTTCCCGGTCGGTCGTCTCGATTACAACACAAGCGGTTTGCTGCTCCTGACGAACGACGGTGAGTTTTCAAATCTCTTGCTTCACCCGAAATACAAAGTACCGAAACGTTATATCGTCAAAATCAAAGGCGTGCCGGATTACTATCATGTCAAAGGTCTCGAAAAAGGTGTCGTCTTACCGGACGGATTCAAAACCGGTAAAGCACGCGTCGAGATGCGCGATATCGATAAGAAAAAGAATACGGCAATTTTAGAAATGGTCATCTATGAAGGCCATAACCGTCAAGTCCGACAAATGGTCGAAACACTCGGCGCAGAGGTCATCAAGTTGAAGCGGGAACAGTTTGGTTTCCTGACGCTTGCTGGATTAACATCAGGCGACTGGCGTGAACTTTCGAAAAAAGAAGTCAATCAATTGCGTGAGCTGGCGGATCCGGTAGCTGCCCCTACGAAAAGACGTAAGAACACAAAAAAACGTTAATTTGTAAAGCGAGAAGCTCAGCCTGCGGGTTGAGTTTTCTTTGTTTGTGACAAAACGATTAACGTATTTCACATTCTGTCAACAATTAAGCGATTTCAAGTACAATATGGTTGGAGGCGGTGCAACATGAAAAAAACGAATCAGAACCCGGATGAGCGGCTAGCAGCCGCGAAGCAAAAGAAGAAAAAACGTTCATTTTGGCGGTTAATGATCATGACGATGGTATTATTCGCCGGTGCGGTCGTTATCATGCAGTTTGTCGATCAGGCGACACGGGATAAGGACGGTCGAGTCCTGGCCGGAGATGATGCGCCGGAATTTGCACTTGTTGATTTGTATGGAGAAAAACAACATACGATGGACGAGTACAAAGGCAAAGGACTTTTACTCAATTTTTGGGGTACATTCTGTGAACCGTGTAAAAAAGAAATGCCGTTGATCAACGACAACTACAAGATGATGCAAAAAGAAGGTGTTAATTTTGCAGCCGTCAACGTCGGTGAGACGCCCGTCCGCGTATCGAGTTTCATCAAGGAAATCGGGGGAACCGATTATCCGGTCTTGATGGACACGAACAGTGCCGTTGAGAAAGCATATGGAATCTACAACCTGCCGGTGACATTCATCATCAACAAAGAAGGTAAGGTCGTTGAAAAGTATGAAGGTGAGATTGACCAGGCGAAGTTAGAAGAAATGATTAAAAAAGCAAACGAGTAACGCATCGAGGGGGAATTTATGATGCAGCAGGAGTATAAGCAACTGGATATGCGTTATGAGGAAGCCGAGCTTCGTTCAAAACGAAAAAATCAATCGTGGATCGACCGGACATGGACGTTCTTTTCATCCGTCAAAGTCGGCTTATGGCTGATCGGCTTAATCATCATCGCAAGCGGCGTCGGAACCATCTTCCCGCAGGAAATGTACATTCCGCAAGCAGTTCCGCCGGAAGAGTTTTACGGGAAGGAATATGGAACGGCCGGTGAAATTTATTATGCTCTCGGTTTCCATAATTTATTTGAATCCTGGTGGTATATCGGCTTAATCACATTATTACTGTTATCTATCATCATCGTATCGATCGACCGTTTCTTCCCGCTGTATCGCGCGCTGAAGAAACAACCGGTCATCCAGTCCGACCGTTTTATGGGCGGTCAGCGATTTGGCGCTGAAGCGACTGGGACGGTTAAACAGATTGATGCCATTGAACCGTTGCTGAAGAAAAAAGGGTATAAGATCCGCCGACAAGACGGTGCGCTGCTTGCGGAGAAACAACGTTTCGGCCGCTGGGGTCCGTACATCAATCATATAGGGCTTGTCTTGTTCTTCGGTGGAGCGATGCTACGGATTGTTCCCGGGATGCACGAAGACGAGCTGATGTGGATCCGTGAAGGCGAAACTCTGCCGGTCGAAGCGACGGATAATAAGTATTATCTCGAAAACAACTCATTTAACATTGAGTTTTACGATCCGGCAAAAGAGCCTGAGAAATTCAGAGAAGCGTTGAAACGCGCCGGCGGAAGTGTTCCGAAAAACTATGATACCCAGATGACGTTGTACAAAAAAACCGGAATGACGGACGACTTCAAACCGAAACTTGAAAAAGTTAAATCCGGTGAGACCGCCGTCAACCAGCCGTTCGAGTTCGGAAACTATCAAGTCTTCCAGGAACAATATGCAGCGGATCCGGAGTTCAAGACGATGTCCTTTAATATCGAGAATCAAAAAACAGGCAAAGTCGTCGATACGATTAAAGTCGACTTGCGTAACCCGCAGGAAACTTACAAATTAAAGAACGGGTATGATGTCGAACTAAAAGACTTCCTCCCCGACTTCGTCGTTAAAGATGGAAAACCGACGACGAACTCGTCGCGTCCGGTCAATCCGGCGTTTGTCTTTACGATCAAATCACCGGAACATCCGAAAGGTGAGCGCAGTCTGATCGGGATTAAACTGAATGTCGGCGGCGATAAGAACCAATACAAGATGGGCTTCGCCGGTACAGAACTGTCGAACATTTCCGGCGTCCGGATTAAAAAAGATTTGACGCTTCCATTCCTGTTTGCCGGCGGTATGATCTTCATGTTCGGGCTGTTGCTCGGCATGTACTGGCCGCACCGCAGACTCTGGTTAAAAGAACGGAACGGGCAGATCAACATTGCCGGATTTACGAACAAAAATGCACTTGGACTTCAAAAAGAAGTCAATCTCGCCTTGACTGAAGTGGGACTTCCGCAACTGGAAGACCGCCAGAAGTTGCGGGAAGAGGGGGAAACGAAATGAACCTGCTTAGTTTAAGCGGTAATTTACTGCTGACGTCTTTTATCTTATATCTGATCAGTACCGGGTTCTTTGCCGTCGCAACAAGCGGTAAAAAGGGACCAAGCCGTTCCGGAAAGATTGCCTTTTCACTCGCCATCGTCGGATTTGCAGCGCAACTCGGCTACTTCTTCACACGCTGGGCCGGTGCCGGGCACGTACCGGTGTCGAATTTATATGAGTACACGACATTCTTTGGAATGATGATGGTACTCGGCTTCCTGATCGTGTACGGTATTTACCGCAACAACGTCCTCGGACTTGTGGCGATGCCGGTTGCCTTGCTTGTCATCGCGTATGCTTCGATGTTCCCGGACGAAGTGCAACCGTTGATTCCGGCACTTCAAAGTGTCTGGCTGAAAATCCACGTGACGACGGCAGCACTCGGAGAAGGAATCCTTGCGGTCAGCTTTGCGACCGGATTGTTGTACCTGATCCATGCGACCGACTTCAACAAAGAATCGAAAACACGGACGTGGCTTGAAGTCGTCATGTTCTCACTCGTCTGTGTCGTCGGTTATATCCTGGTCGGATTGCTGTTCAACGGACTCGGAACAAACTCGACGATTGAATACGTCGCGAAAAACGGAGCGACGATGCAACATGAGTATACGATGCCGGTTCTGACCGGTCCGGAAAACGGAAAAATCATTTCCGGCTCAGGCGCTGCCATTGAATTACCGAACTTCCTTAATGCCAACAAAGTCAATACGGTCTTATGGTCGTTGATTGGTGGATTGGTTCTGTACGTTCTGCTCCGCTTCGTCATTCTCCGGAAACGGTTGGCGGAAAGCCTCAAACCGATTGCCCGTAAAATTGATCTTGAGACGGCGGATGAAATCAGCTACCGTGCGATTGCAATCGGGTTGCCGGTCTTCATTCTCGGTGGATTGATCTTCGCGATGATCTGGGCACAGATGGCCTGGAGCCGTTATTGGGGTTGGGACCCGAAAGAAGTATGGGCTTTGATCACGATGCTGTTTTATGTCTTCTATCTCCACATGCGGATTCAGCGCGGCTGGATCGGTAAAAAATCAGCGTGGTTATGTGTCGGCGGATTTGCCGTCATCATGTTCAACCTCGTCTTCGTCAACTTGGTCGTTGCCGGTCTTCACTCTTACGCGTAAGCAACGAAACCGAATAGTAGAATAATCATTTAAGGATGGACGACGGAAGATGAATTCCGTTGTCCATCCTTTTTTCAGCAGACGCGACCGATTTCCGCGGTCAGAGACGCTATTTCTTTTGTTTCATAGTATACTAGGAGAGTAGTAGGATAGAGTCAGACAGATTAGTTCATGGGAGGAATCAACTGATGTCAGAAGAAGCGCGTATTTTAGTCGTCGATGATGAAGAACGGATTCGGCGTTTATTAAAAATGTATCTCGAACGTGAGAACTTTACGATTGAAGAAGCCGACAACGGAGAGACGGCTCTCGAGATGGCACTTGAAACAGAATATGATGTGATTCTACTTGATTTGATGATGCCGAAGCTTGATGGCATGCAGGTCTGTGAAGAACTGCGTAAAACGAAAGCGACACCGATCGTCATGCTGACGGCAAAAGGGGAAGAGACGAACCGGGTCCACGGTTTTGAAATGGGCGCGGACGATTATATCGTCAAACCGTTCAGTCCGCGGGAAGTCGTGCTCCGCGTCAAAGCCATTCTGCGACGGGCAAGTGCTACGAAATTCCTGCACACGGATGCGAAAACAAAAGATGTCATCGTCTTCCCGCACTTGACGATCGACAATGATGCCCACCGCGTCACGGTTGAATCGCAGGAAGTCAATCTGACACCAAAAGAGTATGAATTGCTGTATTTCCTTGCCAAGCAGACGGATAAAGTCTTTTCGCGGGAACAGTTATTAAAAGAAGTCTGGAACTATGAATTTTTCGGCGATTTACGGACGGTCGATACGCATGTCAAGCGACTGCGTGAAAAACTGAACCGTCTGTCTCCGAATGCTGCCCAAATGATCACGACGGTTTGGGGTGTCGGATACAAGTTCGAAAATAATCCCGCCTGACGATGAAATGGTTACAGAGCGTCGTCATTAAATTGTGGGGGACGATTTTATTACTCGTTTCCGTCGTCTTGATTGCCTTGACGATTTTATTACTCGAATTTTTCAATTCGTTTCATATCGAACAGGAACGCGGTCATCTCGCGAAACTCGGTCAGCAGGTCGAAACCGTCTTTCAAGCCCACAGCGGTCTGGAAGAAGGATCGGCGACCGCGATCGAGATTACCGATATTTACGGCGCGACCTTAATTGCGACGTCGAAGGACAATACGGTCGAGACGAATATCTCGGAAGCAAAAGCCAAGCGGATCATCAAGGAACTCGAACGTCAAAACTGGAAAGCCGTGGACGGCGAAGAAGGGGAAACGGCAATCGGGAACTACGAAACGTTTAACGGGAAAGCGGCACTTGCTTACCGTGCTCCGTTCATTACGGAAAGCGGCAGTGGGACGATGTATTTGATTGAACAATTGACGAACATCGAACAGGCGAATGAAGGGGCACGACAAATCATTCAGCTGTGTGTGTTGCTCGCGATCATCGGAACGACCGTTTTTGCATTCTTCCTGTCGACTCGGATTACGGCACCGCTCCGAACGATTCGCCAGGCGGTCGTCGAAGCGGGGGAAGGAAAGTTTGATCAAAGCCTGACCCAGCGTTCGCGCGATGAAATTGGTGATTTGGCGCTGGCATTTAACGAAATGAGCAGTCAACTCAATCAGTATGTCACGGATCTTGATAAGGAACGTCATTTGCTGTCGTCCATCCTAAGATGTATGGCGGACGGTGTCTTGACCTTCTCTGAATCAGGGGAGTTACTGGCGACCAATCCGCCGGCGGAAGCGTTCCTTGCGGGTGGTCCGGTTCCGGACGAATTGATTGAATTATTCCAGACTGTCATGCGTAAAGAAAAAGAAATGACGGTTTCCTTTGAACGCGAAGGCCGCTTTTACATCATCATCGTCAGTCCGCTGCTTGAGCAAGAAGAGCAGATTGGGGCTGTTGCCGTATTACGCGATATGACGGAAGCCCAGCAACTGGAGAAGATGCGTGCTGACTTCGTCGCAAACGTCAGTCATGAACTGCGGACGCCGCTCGTCATGTTGCAAGGGTATTCGGAAGCGATCGTCGACGGGATGACGGAAAGTGACGAGGCTACAAAAGAGTTTGCGTCAATCATTTATGACGAGTCGCAACGCCTGTCCCGTCTCGTCAACGATTTACTGGATCTGGCACGGATGGAAGCCGGGTATCAGGAAAAGCGGATTGAACCGATCGATGCCGTTCCGTTCGCTAAACGGATGGTCAAGAAGTTTAAGCAGATGGGGCTTGAAAAGCGGGTTTCGTTTGAAGTAACCGGTCCCGATGTTCAGTTCGAAGCGGATCCGGATCAAATGGATCAGGTGATGACGAACCTGCTTGGAAATGCGTTGCGGTATACAGAAGATGGGAAAATCAAGATTGAAATCACGGAAGATAGGGAAACTATATCTTTATCTGTAATTGATTCAGGGGACGGTATTCCGGAAGAAGATGTCCCGTTCGTCTTTGACCGTTTTTACAAAGCGGACAAGGCCCGGACACGCGGCAAGACGGGAACCGGAATCGGTCTTGCGATTGTCGCAAACGTCGTCCGGTCGCATGATGGGGAAGTTCAGGTCGAAAGTGAGCTTGGCAAAGGATCCGTTTTCCGAATTCAATTACCAAAAAAACAAAGGAAGCGAACTTTATGATTCGCTTCCTTTCGCTATAGGAGTGAGTCGATTGAAAATCTATACTAAATCAGGTGATGAGGGAGACACGTCGCTCGTCGGTGGACGCGTCAAAAAAAATGATGTCCGGATTACGTTGATGGGGGAGCTTGACGAACTGAACAGTTTTGTCGGACTGGCCCGCACAAAAGCGACATCCATCGAGGTTAAGGAACAATTGACGGTCATCCAGCACGTTTTGTTCGATTGCGGGAGTGACTTGATGTATGTTGAACCCAAAGCATCCCGTCTGAGCCCGACGGCGACGGAAGATTTGGAAAGTTGGATTGACAGTCTGACGGAACTGTCTCCGCCGCTCGATAAATTCATCTTACCGGGTGGCACGGAAGCCGCAGCTTGCCTGCACGTGGCGCGGACGGTCTGCCGGCGTGTCGAACGGGCGATGATTGATGTCGAACAGGCACATCATTTACTGCCGTTCATCAACCGGTTGAGTGATTTCTTCTTTACGGCGGCCCGTTACGAAAATGCGGTAAATGAAAAAGCGGATATCGAATATTTACGCAGTGCCCATGTGTTTAAACGAAAGGATGGAGAAGCATGAGTCAGTCATTTCAAACGTGGAACAAACAAGGAACGACTTTTCATCTCGTTCCGACCGATAAATTCAAGACGACGACGGTCCTCGTCACGTTTTCAGCACCTCTCGAAGAAAAAACGTTGACGAGCCGCGCTCTGTTGCCGTATATCATGGAGAAGTCGACAGCGGCCTATCCGTCGATGAAAGCGTTGCGTGAACCGCTTGAAACCTTATATGATGCAGGTCTTTACGCCGATGCCTCGAAATTCGGGGAAGAACACGTCATCTCGTTCCAGCTGGATGTCGTCCGCGGGGATCTCGTCCGTCATGAGACGTTGCTCGAGGAAGCGCTCGATTTACTGGAACAGATGATTTTTTATCCGGATTTGACAGAGGGCGGATTCCGGGAACAATTCGTCAAACAAGAAAAACGGTTGCATGCGTTGCGGATCAGTTCGTTATACGATGACAAAATGCGTTTCGCCCAGCAACGGTTGCTCGAACTGATGGCACCGGGAGAAGCGGTATCGTTATCCTCACTCGGTACACTCGAAGCACTCGAACAAATCACACCGGCTTCCTTACGTGATACATATCGTTCGATGGTCGAACAGGACCGGATCGATGTCTTTGTCGTCGGTCATGTCACGCAAGATGAGATGGAAGATGCCTTGTCGTTCTTACCTTCCCATGATGAAAAAGCCAGTCACTATATTCCGGCCCAAAAACAGGTTGCGGGCGTCAAACGTTCGTCTGAGACGCAACCGATCAAACAAGGAAAATTGCATTTAGGTTACCGTGTCAGTGTCGATCCGACGTCCGTCGATTCGATTCGGATGCAAATCGTCAACGGTCTGTTCGGCGGATTCCCGCATTCGAAACTGTTCATGAATGTCCGTGAGAAAGAAAGTCTCGCCTATTATGCAGCATCACGGTATGCAGCTCTAAACAGTGCGCTTTACGTTTATGCCGGGGTTGAAACGAAACAGGCGGAACGTGCCGAGACGATTATCGGGGAACAATTAAAGGATCTTAAAGCCGGACAGTTCACGGATGAGGAATTGACGCAGACGAAAGCGATGCTCATCAATGCCCGCCGGCAAATCCTCGATCAGCCGGGACAATTAATCGGCTGGTTAAATGGATCGAAGATGCGCGGATTGACGCTTGAAGATGAGATTCACATCATCGAGACGGCAACGCGTGAGGATGTCGTCCGCTTGGCAGCAACTATTGAACTCGAGGCAGTTTATCTATTGCGAGGTGAAGAATAATGGAACAGTTGACGTATCACGATACAGACGAAACCGTATTTTTTGAACAACTCGATAACGGGCTTGCGGTATACTTGCTTCAGAAAAAAGGGTACGAAAAAACATATGCGACCTTTACGACGCGTTACGGGTCAATCGATAACCGTTTTAAAAAGGACGGCCAATGGGTTAATGTCCCGGACGGCATCGCCCATTTCCTCGAGCACAAGATGTTTGAGTCGGAGAAAGGGGACGTCTTCCAAGAGTTCGGGCGCCTCGGTGCCTCGGCAAATGCGTTCACATCGTTCTCTCGGACCGCTTATTTGTTCTCTGCGACTTCGTTGATTGAACAAAATCTTGAAACGCTGATTGACTTTGTCCAGGATCCGTATTTCACGGAAGAGAGTGTCGAAAAAGAAAAAGGCATCATCACACAGGAAATCCAGATGTATCAGGATAATCCGGGATGGCGTTTATTCTTCGGTTTGATTGAATCGATGTATGCGAAACATCCGGTCCGGATTGATATTGCCGGTACCCCGGAATCGATTGATCAAATTACGGCGGACGACCTGTATACGTGTTACCGGACGTTCTATCATCCGTCGAACATGGTCCTGTTCGTCGTCGGTAATATCGACCCGGCCGAGACGCTGGTTTTGATCAAAGCAAACCAAGCGAAAAAAGATTATACAGATCGTCCGGCCATCGAACGTGACTACGGTACGGAACCGCAAGAAGTCGCAAAAAAACGGGTTGAACTCGAACTCGACGTCAAGACACCAAAAGTCCTGATCGGTTATAAAGACAGTTCCCTCGGCGGACAGGAACAACTGCGCCGCGAGCTGACAAGTGAACTCTTGTTGCATCTGTTATTCGACCAAACCTCTTCCACGTATCTCGAGCTGTATGAAGACGGTTTGATTGACGATACGTTCAGCTTCGATTATTCAAGCGAGGAAGAATTTGCGTTCGCGACATTCGGAATGGAGACGGAAGATCCGGACCGCTTTATCGCGGCCTATGAAAAATTATTATCTGTCCGGCCCGAATTCGAGGAGACGGAAGTCGTCCGAAAACGCAACATGATGCAAGGGAAATTCCTGCGGTCGCTGAACTCGCCGGAATTCATTGCCAATCAGTTCTCACGCCATGCCCTTGCCGGAACGAATCTGTTTACGTTACCGACGTTGATTGCATCGATCACCAAAGAAGAAATCGAAGCCCGCTTCGATGAATTGTTTGCGCTTGAAAATCGTGCGATTTCAATCGTTAAACCGTACGCTTGACCGATGCGGATTTTAATTACGGGAGCCAGCGGAGCAATCGGTTGGGCAACGGTCTTACGATTAGCGGCTGAAGGACACGATTTGGTTCTTCACACCCACCGGAAACAGCATGAACTCGAACAGATGATACGACAGTTGCCTGTGACGACGGAGATCGTCACAGGCGATCTGTCTGACCGGGAGAACTTGACGGCATTTTGTGAGGGCTTACCATCTGTAGAAGGATTTGTTCATATCGCCGGGACCAGCTTCAGCGGGCTGCTCGTCGATCAATCCCGTTCCTCGGTGGAATCAATGATGACGTTGCATGTCGAATCGTTGATCCGGATTGCCCAGACCTTAACAAGCCGAAAAGCTTTTTCAGCATCACTTTCAATCGTCGTCGTCAGCAGTGTGTTAGGCGAATTTGGTGTGGCCGGTGAAGTCGTCTATTCGACCTGCAAGGCGGCACAGCTCGGGTTCGTCAAGTCATTCAGCAAAGAGCTCGGCGCGATGAACGGACGGGTGAATGCGGTGACGCCGGGCTGGATTGAAACCCCGATGAACGCCGTCTTTTCGGCGGAAGACCGGGACTTGGCACTTGCTGAAATTCCGGCCGGTCGTTTTGGACGGGTTGACGAGGTGGCATCCGCCATCACCTATTTAATGGGACAGGATGCAACGTATATGAACGGTGCCGTTCTTAAAATTGACGGCGGCTGGATGTAGTCCGATGAAATTTGCTTAGGGGAATGCTTTTCATTTTTCAAAAAATCATTTAACATGAGGGATGGATAATCGATTTGAAGAGGAGGCTGGGCGCGTGAGTGAATTCGAACAGTGGTATCTGGAGTACGAACTGAACGTCAACCGTCCCGGGATTTTAGGGGACATCGCGTCACTCATGGGGATGCTACATATTTCGATTGTCACGATTAACGGTGTCGATCACCAGCGTCGGGGCATGTTGCTTCAAACGAAGCAACCGGATCAAATCCCACGGCTTGCCGCCATCTTAAAGACGATGACGACTATCGATGTGATTAAGCTTCGTAAACCGAAGCTTCGTGACCGGATCGCCATCCGACACGGTCGTTATATCGACCACAGTAGCGGTGAAATCAAGACGTTTCGTTTTGTCCGCGAGGATTTAGGGATTCTCGTCGATTTCATGGCTGAACTTTGTAAACAAGACGGACATCTGTTGATTGGTGTTCGCGGCATGCCGCGTGTCGGGAAAACCGAGTCCATCGTAGCGGCGAGTGTAAGTGCCAATAAAAAATGGTTATTTCTTTCATCGACGTTAATCAAACAAACCGTCCGGACTTCATTGTTCGATGATGAACGGACAGGCGATTATGTTTATATCATCGATGCGCTCGTCTCACAGCGCCATTTCGACGAACGGCATTGGCAGATTTTACGTGAAGTCATGCGACTTCCGGCTACGAAAATCGTCGAACATCCAGATGCTTTTGTTAAATCGAGCGAATACACGTGGGATGATTTTGATTACATCATTGAATTACGCAACTCGACAGAAGAAATCATTGTCACCGAACCACCTCGTGCCCATGGCGGGAACGACTGGTTCAATTTCGAATAAGTATTGAAAATGGAAGGTGTGTTACCGATGACTGAGCTCGGAACCTACTTAAAGGAGCAGCGGGAAACGTTAGGCATCTCGCTTGAACAAATTCAAAGCACGACAAAAATTCAAAAACGTTATATTCTCGCCATTGAAGAAGGCGATTACAAACAATTACCGGGCGCATTTTACGCCCGTGCCTTCATTAAGACGTATGCGGAAGCACTTGGTCTTGATGTAGACGAAGTGTTTGCAACCTACAAACGTGACCTTCCGGAACCGGAAGCACAACCTGTTGTTGAGCTGTCTCGCCGGGCCACGTATTCCAAGTCAACGGCACCGAAGAAAAGTGTCGCCAAACGTTGGATTCCGAATATCATCATCATTGCCTTGATTTTTGCAATCGGGGTTGCCCTGTATTACGGATTCCAGGCATTCCAGGACGGTGACGGGACAAAAACGGCGACGCCGAAACAAAGTGAGGTCACGATTGACGAAGGTGACGCACCAAGTGAGGAAGCCGATGCACCGGTAGCGGAAGAGCCGAAAGAAGAACCGGCGAAAAAAGAAGAACCTGTTAAAAAAGAAACGAAGAAACCATTGGCTGTCAAAACGACAGTTGGTCAAGACATCACCTATGAAGTACCGGCAGATGGTACAATGAGTGTATCCATCCGGATCAAAAAAGATGCTTCGCCATCACCGTTTGTTGGTGTGCGGGACACGTCTTTAGAAGGACAAGCACTCGCGCCTGACCATATTAATGCGTCAGACCCAAATCCAATCGTCGTCAAAAATGCCAAAACGGACGTGATTCGGATTCGGATCGGTTCCATCAAAGGAATCGACCGGATTCTCGTCAACAATCAGGAGCTTAAGCTTAACCGCTCCCTCCTCGTTCAAAATATTTACCTGAAGAAAGTAGCCACGCCATAAGGCGTGTCTTCTTCATGTCAGCCTTGCTGGCATACATAACCCGAAAAGGAGGGATACGAGAATGAACTTGCCCAATCAATTGACGGTCTTACGCGTGTTACTAATTCCCGTGTTCGTTGCCGTCTTAGCCATCAATCCAGACTGGGGACAGTGGAATGTCTTAGGAGCGGAACTGCCGGTTTCCCACTTCGTCGCCGCGATGATCTTTTCCGTCGCCGCCATCACCGATTGGCTCGACGGGTATATTGCCCGGAAAAACAAACTGGTCACGAACTTCGGTAAATTCATGGATCCACTCGCCGACAAGATGCTTGTCGCTGCAGCACTCGTCTATTTAGTCGAACTTGAATTCGTCGCCGCTTGGGTCGTCGTCATCATCTTATGCCGTGAATTCGCCGTGACAGGTCTCCGTCTCGTCGCTTCGGATGAGGGGATTGTCCTGGCCGCCGGAAATTCCGGCAAAGCGAAGACCTGGGTTCAGTTGACATCCATCATCGCCTTTTTACTGCATGACATCGGATTTGCCTTACTGAACATTCCTTTTGCGGAAATCACGATGTGGTTGGCGTTGGTCTTAACAATTTATTCAGGAGTCGAGTATTTCTCAAAAAATATCAAGTTAATTACGAAATCCATGTAAATTGGATCAAACAAGACTGTTCGTCAACCCGAACAGTCTTTTCGTATAGTCAAGAAAGCGGGGATGTAAAATGAAAGCAGAAATCGTTGCTGTCGGAAGTGAATTGTTGTTAGGGGAAATTGCCAACACGAATGCCCAGTATTTATCAGAGTGGCTCGCGACATGCGGCATTGATGTGCATTACCATACGGTCGTCGGAGATAACCGGGAACGGATGGTCGAAGTCGTCACGCGGGCTCAGGAACGGGCGGAACTAATCGTCATTACCGGAGGACTTGGACCGACGGAAGATGACTTGACGAAAGAGGTCGTGGCGGAACTGCTCGGCCGGACGCTTCATGTGGATCAGCCGGCTTACGACCGGATTGAGGCATTCTTAAAAACCCGGGGACGTACGATGACAGAGAATGAAAGAAAACAGGCTCTTGTCATCGATCAAGCCGATGTGCTGACGAATCAGGCCGGGCTTGCACCCGGCATGTCCGTTCAGACGCCGGATCATCAATATATCCTGTTGCCAGGTGTCCCCCGGGAAATGAAGCGGATCATTGCAGACCACTTCGATCACTTGTTAGGCAAGGAAACAATTAAATCAAGAACATTACGTTTCTTCGGCATCGGAGAGTCGGCATTAAACGACCGGTTGGCGGATCTCATTCGGACAGCCCGCAATCCTTCCGTCGCCCCGTATGCCGAATTGGCGGAAGTCCGTCTTCGTCTGACGGCGAAAGCGCTTGACGAACAAGTCGCCCTTGACATGCTCGATGCGCTGGAACAACAAGTCCTTGCCGAAGTCGGCAGCCATTTTTACGGTTATGGTGAAACGAGTTTACCCGAAGTCGTCCTCGACCGGTGCCGGGAAGCCGGTTTGACCTTATCAGCAGCAGAGTCGTTGACCGGAGGGGCCTTTGCAAGCGGTCTGACCGACATTCAAGGCGCGAGTGCCGTCTTCCGCGGCAGTGCCGTCGTTTACGCGGATGCGGCAAAAGTGAACGTCCTCGGGGTACCGCAGACATTGATTGACGAACAGACTGCCGTCAGCCGGGACGTTGCCGTTGCGATGGCGGAAGGGGCACGCAAACTCTATCAGACGGATCTTGCCATCGCCTTGACCGGGGAAGCCGGTCCCACGAGTAACAGTGGTCAAGAGGTCGGAACGGTCTACTGTGCGTTAGCACATTCAGGCGGTACAGAAGTACTTGAGCTGACGTATCCGGCCTTCGACCGTGGTATGATTAGATTGCGTTCCGTCAAGGATGCTTACTTCATGCTCCTTCAAAATATCAGCCCGGCGGACGAAATGAACAAAAAATGATTTCTTTCAACTATGCGAATAAATGTTCGTAAAAAGCTTGTTATTCGGTCTCAAAAGAAGTACAATAATCTCAGTAAGATAAATAAAAGGAGGCCTGCTACGTGAGTGATCGTAAAGCAGCACTTGAAATGGCATTACGTCAGATTGAGAAACAATTTGGTAAAGGTTCAATCATGAAACTAGGTGAAAGTGCAGATCAGAGAGTATCCGTAATCTCTTCTGGATCAATCACATTAGATATAGCACTCGGTGCAGGTGGATATCCACGTGGACGGGTAATCGAAGTCTATGGTCCGGAATCTTCCGGTAAAACGACAGTTTCGCTTCATGCGATTGCTGAAGTCCAAAAACAAGGCGGACAGGCGGCATTCATCGATGCCGAGCACGCACTTGATCCGGCTTATGCCAGCAAACTCGGTGTCAACATCGACGAATTACTGTTATCACAACCGGATACAGGGGAGCAGGCGCTTGAAATCGCAGAGGCGTTAGTCCGTTCTGGTGCTGTTGATATCCTCGTCGTCGACTCAGTAGCGGCACTTGTCCCGAAAGCCGAGATTGAAGGCGAAATGGGTGACTCGCACATGGGTCTCCAGGCTCGTTTGATGAGTCAGGCGTTGCGTAAACTGTCCGGTGCGACAAACAAATCCAAAACAATCGTTATCTTCATCAACCAGATTCGTGAAAAAATCGGTGTCATGTTCGGTAACCCGGAAACGACTCCAGGCGGACGTGCCTTGAAGTTCTATTCATCGGTCCGTCTTGAAGTCCGTCGTGCAGAAGCACTGAAAAACGGAACAGATATCGTCGGAAACCGGACGAAACTGAAAGTCGTGAAAAATAAGATCGCTCCGCCGTTCAAACAAGCGGAAGTCGACATCATGTACGGACAAGGAATCTCTAAATTCGGCGAGTTGATTGATCTTGGAACAGATCTCGATATCGTCCAAAAAAGTGGTGCTTGGTATTCATACAATTCAGAGCGTCTTGGTCAAGGACGTGAAAATGCGAAACAATACATGATCGAACATCCGGATGTTGCGGATGAGGTCGAACGATTGATTCGTGAACATCACGGTCTCGTTGACCGGAAAGATCCGGTTGACTTTGAAGAAGGTCAAGACGAAGATCTGTTTGCAGAATAAGTCGAAAGAGAGCGGAATCGATTCAGATTCTGCTCTTTTTTTGTTGAAAAGAGGAAAACATAGGAATTCTTTCCCGCCCGTTCGTTGACAATGAACGAGTGCTATCCTTACAATATAGATGTACGTTTTTTAGACAGCTTCGATGAATAACCGAAATGAACTAAGAAACACCTTGTAAAGGGGAGGTGAACCCATGGGTACAACAACTTGGATTGTCATACTTCTCCTCGCAATACTGATCGCATTCATCGTAGGCTACTTCTTGCGGAAATCGATTGCAGAAGCGAAGATTCAAGGCGCGGAAACAGAAGCGACGAAAATCGTGGAACGTGCACAAGTATCAGCGGAAGCAACGAAAAAAGAAGCATTGCTCGAAGCGAAAGATGAAGCCTTTAAACTTCGGAATGAAGTCGAAAAAGAGCTTCGTGAACGTCGTCAAGAGTTAACGAAACAAGAAGGACGATTGCTCCAAAAAGAAGAGACACTCGATCGCCGTGTTGATTCCATCGACCGCAAGGAAGAACAAATCAATACGCGTGATGCAGAGATCGCGAAACGGAAGCATCAAGCTGAAGAGTTAGAACGCAAAGTAGAGGACCTGTATGAACAGGGACGCCAAGAGCTCGTACGTGTTGCGAATCTTTCGCAAGACGAAGCTAGAGCTATCATCATGGATGAGACGAAACAAGCTGCCATGCACGATGCAGCCATTCTTCAAAAAGAAATCGAACAAAAAGCAAAAGAAGAAGCAGACAAAAAAGCACGCAACATCCTTTCACTTGCGATTCAACGGTTCGCCGCGGAGCATATCGCAGAGACGACGGTTTCGGTCGTCAACTTGCCGAATGACGAGATGAAAGGCCGGATTATCGGTCGCGAAGGTCGTAACATCCGGACACTCGAAACGTTAACGGGTATCGATTTAATCATCGATGACACACCGGAAGCGGTTATCTTGTCCGGATTTGATCCGATTCGCCGCGAAGTGGCGAAGATGGCCCTTGAAAAACTCGTTCAAGACGGTCGGATTCACCCGGCACGAATTGAAGAGATGGTCGACAAATCACGTCGGGAAGTCGACGAACGGATTCGTGAAATCGGTGAAGAAGCGACATATGATGTCGGGATTCACGGGATTCATCCGGATCTCGTCAAAATTCTCGGCCGCTTGAAGTATCGGACAAGTTACGGTCAAAACGTATTGTTCCACTCACTCGAAGTCGCTCATCTTGCCGGTATGATGGCAGCAGAGCTCGGTGAAGATGTAACACTTGCGAAACGCGCCGGTCTCCTGCACGATATCGGGAAAGCGATTGACCACGAAGTGGAAGGAAGTCACGTTGAAATCGGAGTGGAACTTGGTACGAAGTACAAAGAACATCCAACCGTCATCAATGCGATTGCTTCCCACCACGGGGATACGGAAGCGACATCTGTCATTTCCGTCCTGGTTGCGGCAGCGGATGCTTTATCAGCCGCTCGTCCAGGTGCACGTCAAGAAACACTCGAGAGTTATATCCGGCGTCTTGAACGTCTGGAAGAAATCTCGGAATCATTCGACGGTGTTGAGAAGTCATTTGCGATTCAAGCAGGTCGCGAAGTCCGGATCATCGTTCGTCCTGATGTTGTCGACGATGTCCTTGCCCATAAGATGGCAAGCGATATCCGGAAAAAAATCGAAGAAGAACTCGATTATCCGGGTCATATCAAAGTCACGGTCATTCGGGAAACACGAGCAGTCGAATACGCAAAATAAGCAAAGTGGCGGGCGACCGCCACTTTTTTTAATTACTGGAGGAATGTTTCATGAAGATCTTATTTATCGGAGATGTCGTCGGGGCACCAGGACGTCATATCTTACAGCAATTCACGGCACGTATTAAGTCGAAATACAATCCGACGGTCATGCTCGTCAATGGCGAGAATGCCGCACATGGCCGGGGAATCACGAAATCAATCTATCATCAATTGCTTGAACTCGGATTCCACGGCGTGACGATGGGGAATCATACGTTTGACAACCGGGACATCTTTGATTGGATCGACGATGCGGACCGGATCGTCCGTCCGGCGAACTATCCGGAAGGAACACCCGGTCGCGGCATGATGGTGTTAAAAGTCGGCAACAAAAAAATTGCCGTCATCAACGTCCAAGGGACAGTCTTTCTGCCACCGCTCGGCGATCCGTTCCGGACAGTCGATGAGTTGATTGCGGAAGTCGAAGGAGAAGTCGATGCGATTTTCGTTGACGTCCACGCGGAAGCGACGAGTGAAAAAATCGCGATGGGCTATCACTTGGCAGGGCGTGTTCAAGCAGTCGTCGGGACCCATACCCACGTCCAGACGGCGGACGAACGGATTCTTGAAGGCGGAACGGCTTATATCACTGACGTCGGCATGACAGGGCCGCTCGACGGTGTCCTCGGTATGCGGAAAGAAGATGTGTTACGAAAATTTAAAACACAGCTCCCAACCCGGTTTGAAGTTGCTGAAGGACGGGAACAATTAAATGGAGTCTTGATTCATATTGATGATGTATCAAAAAAAGCAACGAAGATTGAACGCATCCATTTGACGGATCAATCGATTTTCTTTGATTGAGCTTTGATTTTTGATTGGGAGGTACATGCATGGACGTCCTGAAAGTATCAGCTAAATCGAATCCGAATGCGGTCGCAGGAGCGCTCGCAGGTGTACTTCGAGAGAAAGGTTCTGTCGAGATTCAGGCAATCGGAGCAGGTGCTCTCAATCAATCCGTTAAAGCGGTGGCAATCGCAAGAGGGTTTGTCGCACCGGCAGGCATGGATTTGATCTGTATTCCGGCATTTACCGACATCATGATTGATGGCGAGGAACGGACGGCAATCAAATTAATCATTGAACCACGATGATGCATCATTGGACATAGGTCCTACGTTAAAGCAGACCATTTACTCGTTGGAGTAGATGGTCTTTTTTTTATGACGGACAGCCGGAAAAAATCAACGGATTCGCCAGAGGAGCATTGTACAAGTATCGGGAAATCGGTATCATGGGGGAGGATAGTGAAGCAGACAGCTTCAATCATTTCAGGGGATAAAAGGAGCGAACGTCGATGTACAATCAATTGTCATGGAAAGTAGGCGGTCAGCAGGGGGAAGGGATCGAGTCGACGGGTGAGATCTTTGCCATTGCCTTGAACCGCCTTGGTTATTACTTATATGGATACCGCCATTTTTCTTCACGCATCAAGGGAGGACATACGAACAACAAAATCCGTGTCGCGACACACGAAGTCCGGACCGTCGCCGATGATCTTGATATTCTGGTCGCCTTTGACCAGGAAACCATCGATGTCAACTTCCATGAGTTGCGTCAAGGCGCCATCATCATCGCCGACGCGAAATTCAATCCGACGAATCCGGATCAGACACGTGCTGCTTTATATCCGATTCCTTTTACGGAAATTGCGTCCGGACTCGGCACATCGCTGATGAAGAACATGGTCGCCATCGGAGCATCGAGCGCCATTCTCGGGATCGCACCGGAACGTTTCCAAGCGGTCGTGGAACAGATTTTTGGTCGTAAAGGACCGGAGATGGTCGAAAAGAACTTATCGGCAATCCGTGAAGGCGCAGCAGCATTTGAGGCGATGGCCGGAACAGCGGAACGCTTTATCCTCGATCCGGCAGACGGACAGCAACGGATGTTCATGATCGGCAACGATGCGATTGCGCTTGGTGCAGTGGCAGGCGGAGCCCGTCTGATGGCTGCCTATCCGATTACGCCGTCGTCGGAAATCATGGAGTACTTAATTAAAAAATTACCGCAGTTCGGCGGAACCGTCGTTCAGACGGAAGATGAACTTGCCGCGGTGACGATGGCGATCGGTGCCAACTATGCCGGCGTCCGGTCCCTGACGGCGTCAGCCGGACCGGGATTGTCTCTCATGGCAGAAGCAATCGGATTGTCCGGAATGACGGAAACGCCGCTTGTCATCATCGATACGCAGCGCGGCGGACCATCGACAGGCCTGCCGACGAAACAGGAACAGTCCGACTTGATGGCGATGATTTACAGCACACATGGTGAGATTCCGAAAGTCGTCCTCGCGCCGTCGACGGTCGAAGAAGCTTTTTATGATGCAGCCGAAGCGTTTAACATCGCGGAAGAATATCAATGTCCGGTCATTCTTTTGACGGATTTGATGTTGTCGCTCGGGAAACAGTCGGTCGAACCGCTTGATGTCAACCGCGTGGAAATCCGTCGCGGGAAACTGATGCTTGAAGAATTGCCGGAACTCGAGGGAAAAGCATACTTCAAACGGTACGAAGTGACGGAAGACGGAATCAGTCCGCGGGTCGTCCCCGGTACGAAACACGGGATCCATCACGTGACGGGCGTCGAACATAACGAAGAAGGCCGTCCGTCGGAAGCGACGAAAAACCGGGTCGACCAAATGACGAAACGTCTGCGGAAGCTCGGTCAATTCCGGATGAAGGATGCCGTCCTCGTCACGGAACAGCATGCGACACCGGATATCCTGTTTGTCGGTTTTAACTCGACACGCGGAACGATTGAAGAAGTGATGCCGCGTCTTGAGGAACAGGGCATTCATGTCGATCATCTCCACATCCGCCAGATGCATCCGTTTCCGAGTGAACTGGTCCGTCCGCACCTCGAGCGGGCCAAGCAGGTTGTCGTCGTCGAATACAATGCGACGGGCCAACTCGCGAAACTGATTCAGATGAACTGCGGTTTTGCAGAAAAAATTGAACACATTTTAAAATTCAACGGCGATCCGTTCTATCCGGCGGAAGTAGTGGAACAAGTCGTTGCAGGAGGGATTTTCCATGGCAACCTTTAAAGATTTCAGAAACGATGTCAAACCGAACTGGTGTCCGGGCTGCGGCGACTTTTCGATTCAGGCGGCCATTCAGCGTGCCGTCGCAAACGTCGGGCTAGAGCCTGAAGAACTGGCGTTGATTTCCGGCATCGGCTGTTCGGGACGAATTTCCGGTTATATCAACACGTACGGCTTCCACGGCGTTCATGGCCGGTCGTTACCAATCGCTCAAGGCGTCAAGATGGCAAACCGTGAATTGACGGTCATCGCGTCCGGCGGTGACGGAGATGGTTTTGCCATCGGGATGGGGCATACGATTCACGCCTTCAAACGAAATGTGGATATGACGTACATCGTCATGGACAATCAAATTTACGGGCTAACGAAAGGGCAGACGTCACCGACGTCGGCACTTGGTTTTAAGACGAAGTCGACGCCGAAAGGATCGATTGAAAAAAGTGTTTCACCGGTCGAACTGGCCTTGACGGCAGGCGCGACATTCGTCGCCCAAAGTTTTTCGAACGATTTAAAAGGTTTGACGAGTCTGATTGAACAGGCGACGCAACATAAAGGATTTGCCTTCATCAACGTCTTCAGTCCGTGTGTGACGTTCAATAAAGTCAATACGTACGACTGGTTCAAACAGAATCTAACGAAACTCGATGATCTTGAAGACTATGACGCGACGGATCTTGATATGGCGAAACGTGTCGTCCATGAACACAACGGTCTCGTCATGGGTCTGATTTATCAGGATGATTCACGTCCGGATTATCAGTCACAAATCGACGGATATGCAGAGAATGGACTAACTTTTGCCGATCTTGAGATGAATGAAGAAACATTTGGTAAACTTGCGGCTGAATTCATGTAAACTAGAAGTGAAAGATTGTTTGGTTATTTGGGGATGCTCAATACTTGGTCTGGACCGATTAGAGAAAGAGGCAAAGACCACGAAGGAGTCGGGGAATGATGACAAAACTAGTGACAGCTGTAGAAGATACGACAAAAGTAAAAACGATGCGCGCACTCGTCAAGGAAGAACGGGGATTTGGCGCTGTCTTGAAAGAAGTCGCAGTTCCTTCACCAAAACGCGGTGAAGTTTTGATTCGCGTCGAAGCGACCTCCATCTGCGGGACGGATGTCCACATTTACGAATGGGACGCGTGGGCAGCATCACGCGTGAATCCGCCGTATGTCTTCGGACATGAGTTTTCCGGTGAAGTCGTGGAACTGGGCGAAGGGACGAAACGTCTAAAACTCGGGGACCGTGTCTCAGCGGAAACACATATCGTCTGTCATCAATGCAAACAGTGTCTGCGGGGGCAGTATCACATTTGTAAAAATACAAAAATCATCGGTGTCGACACACAAGGCTGTTTTGCCGAGTACGTCGTCATGCCGGAAGAAAATCTCTGGGTCAATCCGGAGGATATGCCAGCCGCCATCGCATCGATTCAAGAGCCGATGGGCAACGCGGTCCACACGGTTCTTGCGAGTGACGTCAGCGCTAAAACGGTCGCCATCGTCGGTTGCGGTCCAATCGGTCTGATGGCTGTCTCAGTCGCAAAAGCGGCAGGCGCTGCGGAAGTCATCGCGATTGATGTCAATCCGTACCGTCTGGAGCTTGCGAAAACGATGGGCGCAGATGTCGTCATCGATTCACGCCACGAGGATGTGCTCGAACGGGTCCGCATGATGACGGACGGGGACGGGATTGATGTCGTCTGTGAAATGAGCGGTCATCCGGTTGCGATCCGTCAAGCATTTGAGATGGTGACAGCCGGCGGAGACGTCAACATTCTCAGTCTGCCGGTCAAACCGGTCGAGATCGATCTGACGAATCACGTCGTCTTTAAAGGCGTTCGCGTTCAAGGCATCACCGGACGGAAAATGTATGAGACATGGAGTCAAGTATCCGCATTCCTGTCGAGCGGAAAAGTCGATGTCAAACCGTTGATTACACACACATTGCCACTCGAACGGTTTGAAGAAGGATTCGAATTGATGCGACAAGGGAAATGTGGAAAGGTCGTACTACAACCAAGGGGGACGAATTAATGGGATTTGAGCATTTACGGACAGAATTAGAAGAGATGAAACAAGCGGGAACGTTCCGCGAACTCGTTGCACTCGAAAGTGCCCAGCACAACCGGGTAACTGTCGACGGGAAAGAATTGATTCAATTGTCGTCAAACAACTATCTCGGACTCGCAGCGCATCCGCGCCTCGCGAAACGGGCGGCGGACGCGGCACTTGAATTCGGCGCCGGAACGGGATCGGTCCGGACGATTGCCGGAACACTCGAAATGCACCAAGCCTTCGAACGCGAACTGGCGACATTCAAGCATACGGAAGCGGCACTCGTCTTCCAATCAGGCTTCGCGACGAATCTCGGTGTTTTGTCTGCTTTACTCGGACCGGAAGATGTCGTCATTTCCGACGCCCTGAACCATGCGTCAATCATCGACGGAATTCGTTTGACGAAAGCGAAACGCCGGATTTACAACCACGTTGATTTAGCAGATTTGGAAGCTGCGTTGCAAGAAACACAGGATTCCCGGACACGTCTTATCGTGACAGACGGTGTTTTCTCGATGGACGGCAACATTGCGCCGCTTCCGGAAATCGTTGAATTGGCTGAGAAATACGATGCGCTCGTCATGGTCGATGATGCTCATGCATCGGGTGTCCTCGGAAAAAGCGGTCGCGGAACGGTCAATCATTTTGGACTCGACGGACGCGTCGCCTTACAGGTCGGAACGCTCTCAAAAGCGATTGGTGTTCTCGGCGGCTACGTCGCGTGTGAACAACACGTTAAAGATTATCTGATCCATAAAGGCCGTCCGTTCCTCTTCTCGACGTCGCATCCACCGGCAGTCGTCGAAGCAAACCGTGAAGCACTTCGGGTCATGGAAGAAGAAACGGAACTGTTTGACCGTCTCTGGGAAAACACGGAATTCTTTAAACACGGTTTGCGTGAACTCGGATTTGATATCGGCACGTCAACGACGCCGATCACACCGGTCATCGTCGGTGACGAAGCCTTATGCCACAAGCTGTCGGACCGTCTGCGTCAACACGGTGTCTTTGCACAAGGGATTGCCTTCCCGACAGTTGCGAAAGGCAAAGCGCGTGTCCGGACGATCGTCACAGCGGAACATACACGTGAAGACTTGGAGCAGGCGCTTGAAGCGTTTAAACAAGTCGGGCAAGAACTGGAATTGATTTAACCAAACGATAAGAAACGAGAAAAGGAACGGCGCATCATTGTGATGCACCGTTCCTTTTCTGTTGTCCACTTATCGAGTCGGTTTAGTAAACGGCAATCGGTCCGTAGGGTCCGGCAATGATTTCAAGATCCGTCTCGAAAATATCGGATAGGGTGTCCGCGACCATGATCTCCTTGACCGTACCAAACGCTGCAATCTGTCCCTGTTTCATGGCACAAATGTGATCGGCGTACTTTGCGGCAAAGTTGATGTCATGCAGGACGGTGATGATCGTTCGTCCGAGTTCGTCTGCGACATGGCGCAGGTATCCCATCATCTGAACAGACCGGGCAATGTCAAGATTATTGAGCGGCTCGTCCAGCAGCACGTAATCCGTTTCCTGACATAAGACCATCGCGACATAAGCCCGTTGGCGTTGTCCGCCTGACAGCTCGTCGAGGTACCGGTGTTCGAGTGAAGTCAGGTCGAGGAAGTCGATATATCTGGACGTGATGGCTTCATCGTCCGGCGTCATGCGTCCCTGTGAGTAGGGAAACCGGCCGAAGCCGACCAGTTGGCGAACCGTCAGCCGGGTCACGAAATGATTTTCCTGACGGAGAATCGTGATGATTTTTGCCAAATCCTTCGACTTCGTGCTTGAAACATCAAGTCCCGCCACCTGAATTTGTCCTTCATCAAGTTGCAAAAGACGGCCAATCATCATCAGCGCCGTCGATTTACCGGCACCGTTCGGTCCGATCAGTGCGGTCAGACCCGCCTTCGGAATCTTTAACTCAAGCGGACCAATCTGGACATGATCCGTATACGATTTTTTAACTTGCGTCAATTTAATCATAAAGACCTCTTTCGTAATAACACCGTGAGGAAAATCAGACCGCCGAACAATTCGATGATGACGGAGACGACACTCGGTGCATTGAAAATATGATACATGAAGAAATAAGCACCCGTCAGAACGAGAAAGCCGATTGCAAAGGCCATCGGGAGGACGTACTTATGATCGTATGTAGAAGCAACCTGATAACTGAGTGTCGCCACTAAAAATCCAAAAAACGTCAAAGGTCCGATCAGTGCTGTCGACATCGACATGAGCAGGGAAATAAGGACGAGGATATAGAGCACACTCCGGCGGTGATTGACACCGAACGACGTCGCGACGTCTTTTCCGAGGGCGACGACGTTCAGACGGTTCGCCGACAGGAATAACAAGATACTGGCGATCAGGACGACCGGAATCACGATCGGAAAATAGGCAGCATCAGCGTTCGTGACCGAACCAAACAATCGGGCCTGCAAAATATCGAACTCGGACGGGTCGAGCATCCGCCGCATGAAGCTCGCAAGCGAATTCAGACCGGTGCCGAGGATGATACCGACGAGCAACATCAACTGGATGTCGGCGTATTTTCCGGATAACAGCCATCCGTAGAGCAGCAGGCTCATCATGAGCATGAGACCGACCTGTGTCAAAAAAGCACCGGTTCCGGAAAAGCCGATCAATGCCCCTGCACCAAAGAAAAAGATCATCGAGGTTTGAATCGTTGAGTACAAGGCATCGAATCCGAGCAGGGACGGCGTGATGATCCGGTTGTTCGTGACCGAATGAAAGGCGACGGTAGCGAGACTTTGGCAGAGTGCTGCAATCGCCATCGTGATGATGGCTGTAACCCGGCGTTCGACGACCGGCCAAAAGGACGGAGACTGAACCGGTACCGGATTGTTGTAAAGCAGGAGACCAAGCGAGCAGAGCACTCCACCGGACAGAAACAGGCACAACAGGATCCAGTAGCGGCGTGCAAGCCGTTTGGACGCAAAGGCGGAAGCATTCCGGTCACTTGTATGAGCAGTGGTTCGTTCACCTGAATAAGGTTTCGGTTTTCTGTGCATGACGGTATTCATCGAATTCCTCCTCTTGTTCGTTGCCGCAACAGGATGAGAATGAAGACCGTTGCCCCGACCGTTCCGAGAATCAAGGAGACCGGCAGTTCAAACGGTTGAATCAACGTCCGTGAAATCAAGTCACTGACGAGAACCGTCCCCATCCCGATGATACATACCCACGGCAAGTTACTGCGCAGGTCATCCCCGCGCATCATCGAGACCAGATTCGGCACGATCAGACCGAGAAACGGTAAGTTTCCGATGACTGTCGCAACGATGCCGACGGACAAGGCAATCAGACCTGTTGCCATCATCATCAGACGATTGTAATGAACGCCGAGACTGGTCGCGATATCTTCGCCGAGACCAACCAACGTTAAACGATTGGCGAGAAAGAAGATACACATCGTCACGCCGACGATAATCCATAAATATTCATAACGTCCGATTTGAACAGAGGAAAACGAGCCGACGAACCAACCTTCGAGTGCCTGGCTTGCCCGGAAGTATAAACCGAGAAAGGTTGAAACGGCCGAGATGACAGCGCCAAGCATGAGACCGATGATCGGCACAATCAGGGAAGAGCGAAGCTTGACCGAGCGCAGAAACCAAAAGAATACCATCGTGCCGACAAAGGCAAACACAATGGCACCGGTCATCCGCATCATCAGTGTCGGTGCCGGAACAAGCAGATAAACGGTCAACAGACCAAGTCCCGCCCATTCGATTGTCCCGGTCGTCGTCGGTTCAACAAACCGGTTTTGCGTAATCAGTTGCATGACGAGTCCCGCCATCGCCATCGCTGCTCCTGTCAGCATCAAAGCCACCGTTCGCGGGACGCGTGTAATCCAAAACATGGAAAAGTCGTTTGCCGTGTTGCTGAGTTCGTAAACTCCGGTAAACAGGGAAGTAACGGCCAGTGCGCTGATCGTCAGCAAAGCGATGATAAACGGCGGTGTCCAAACGACAGAAAAGGAAGGTCGGGCACTCGGCTCAACACTTCCATTCACTTGTTGCGGCTTGACCTGTTCCATTTACTTCACGAACGCTTTCGATACGTTTTGGAAAAATTCCGAATAGGTTTGAATCGATTCGTTTAAGTACATATCTTTAGGCGTATAGACAATCCGCTGTTCTTTGACGGCTGTTGTCTGTTGGAGCGCCGGTGCCCGGTCGATGACATCTTCCGCCGGTATGGCGTCCTTGGCGTTTCCGAGCGGAGCATCACGGTCTAAGACAAGTAACCGGTCTGGATTGCTTTGTGCGATTGCTTCAACGGACACCTCGTCTCCTTGATCGTTCCCTGATTTTTGTTTGACTTCCATTGCCGGTTTCCAACCGAATATGTCATACATCGGTCCGAAGACCCGACCGCTCATCGGTGCGGAGAAACCGATATCGCCGCCCGAGACGATGACGGACATGACGCTGTCTGTTCCGTTATATGATTTTTTCACGTCCTGAATCGATTGTTCAAACGTCGTGACGAGTTGGTCGGCTTCTTTTTCCTTGGCAAAAATCTGTCCGAGCGTGTGTGTCGTATCCTCGAGTCCTTTGACTAGCAATTCACCGGGCGTACCGGATTGTTCCGGCAGTTCGATGTCGAGATCGATGACTGCGGCTTCCGGGACCAGTTTTTTAATATCATCGTAATAATTCGCAAAGCGTTGACCGACGATGACGACATCCGGATCAACTCCGGCAATCGCTTCAAGGTTCGGTTCGAAGTGCATTCCGACATCGACGATATCTTTGTCCTTGGCATAAGGTGATTCCGCCGGCAACAGTCCGACCGGAGCAGCCGCGAGTTTGACCTCCCAGTCAGCGAGTGTTTCAAATGTCCGGTTATCGAGTGCCACGACTTTCTTTGGTTTTACGGGTACCTTGACCGTACCGTGTGCATCTGTAATGTCGATCGTTTTCGTGGCGGATTTCTTGCTGTCCGTCGTCGTCGTTTCGTTCGCTGTGCCGCACGCGGCGAGTAGGACGGCGAGTGAACTGATCACCAGCGATGTTTTTACTGTGCCCATTCTCATTCATCTCCTTTTGATTTGGACAATGCCTCCCATCAATTCCGTGAATATGTAGGTGGATTAATTCCTCACAGAATTATTGATAATGATTATCATTGTCATCTTCAAACTGAATGATAGCAGACAAAAATTGGAGATGCAATGACAATTTCCATTTACCGGAGTTGTCGATTTTTTATTTCTATAAACTATATAAAAATAAAAAATGAAACGGTTACTCGAAAGTCATATGTTGCAGGAGCAGCCGATCACTTACTGATAACCGGCGAAAGACTTGCTATAATGGCAAAAACAATCGAATTAAATTATTCGCTGGAACCTGATTGATTTTTTATCAACCGATGGAATCAACAAATGTTTTTCTGGAAAAGTAGAAAGCGCGGAATGAGAAAAGAATTTTTTGTCCTGCCCGATAAAACGATCGGTGCTTGTGGTCTGTTACATTTTGTTGGACAATCCTATTTTGAAGCATGAGGACTGACGAGTTAGGGAAAAGAAACAAGAACCGACAAAAGAGAGAAAGGGCGTGTGACAGTTTGATCAGCAAACGAAAAAAACTCATTGTACTGTCGTTCGCCTTGATGGCGCTGGTACTTGGGGGCTGTATCCGGATCCAGTACGATGCGACGGTCCATACCGACAAAAGTGTGACCTTAAAAACGACATATGCCGCAAAAGAGCACCCGGTGGCGCGACTACTTAACTTGAACCCGGACTGGAGTAAGTATGCCAAGCAGGCCGAGAAGAACGGTTATGCGGCAGAAACGTTCAAGACGCAGGATGATTATGAAGGCATCCGGATGGAAAAGAAATTTGCAAAATTCGAAGACTTGGCGACGATTAAAGATGAATGGAAAACGGGTATCGGCGGTATTCTGATTCCGCCGGATACGACGTATGAAGTCAAACAGGAAAAAGGATTTTGGTTTAATACGTACCGGTTGGATACGAACATTGATTTAAGTATCGATCGTTTGAATATTAAAGGGTATCAGCCGACCGGACAGGTCAAAAAATTAGCCGATCGTTATCTCCGGCAGGCGGATATCGAAATCAACCTGCACGGACCGAAAGTGATCGGTCTGCAAAACGGGGAAAAAATCGACTGGGCGAATCATAACAATGTCTCGTGGAAACTGTACGGGACGAAGGCCAACCAGTTACAACTGATTGCTTACGTTCCGAATCCGACCGGCTGGATCATTACCGGTATCGTGCTGTTGATTGGTCTCTGTCTGCTCGTGTTCTGGATTGTGCATCACGTCCGGAAATTACGGCGCAAACAATTGCAGACGATTGGTATTTCGGTCCTTGTCTGTTTGCTTGTCGGAGGCAGTACGTGGTGGTTCTTTGCCGACGAGACATCGAGTGCCCCACCGCCGACGAAACAGATTGTCACGCCACAAGTCGGTGAAATCACACCGACCTTCATGGTCCATGGGTTGTTTGGAACCGAGCGGACCTTTCTGCCGATGATTGATAATTTTACGAAAAAGAAGCTGGCGGATGACGGCGGCAGATGTGACGTCTCACGGAAGGGAAAAGTGCTGTGTGACGTCAAACCGTCCACGACCGGCTATCCGCTTGTCCGGATTGTTTTTGAAGACGATGAAGCCAGTCTTGCCAATCAACAAAAATGGCTCAGTGCAGCGATTGAACAGTATGACCGGAAACAACGGGCGACCTTCACCGACATCCAACTGGTCGGTCACAGTATGGGCGGAGTCGATGTCGTCGCTTACACGTTGAAAGAAGACATCCCGTACCATGTCCGAAAACTCGTGACACTTGATGCGCCGATCAGCGGTTCTGATTATGCGACGCTCGGGCTGACGCTTGCTCCGTTCGGAACGAATACAAACAGTCCGGCGATCCAGGATTTAGCCGAGAATTCAGCGGCAATGAAAAATCTGAAAGACCGGCTCGATACTTGGCCGCGTGATGTACTCGTCTATTCCTTTGGCGCGAAGGGCGGAGACTTCAATTTAATTCCGCTTAAAAGTTCGTTTGCACTCGATGCGTATACGGATAACATCCAAACGAAATCTTATAAGTATGATCACTTTACGATTCACCGCCGCGAACCGGTGTTCAAGGAAGTCCGGAATTTCTTGTTTAAAGAAAATCTGGTGACAGAAACAGAGGAGGAATCGTCATGAAACGGATTGCCATCATCGGGGGCGGAATAGCCGGGGTCACCGCAGCTGCCTTACTTGCTCGACACGGACATGACGTCACCTTGTGCGAGGGGAGTCGCGAATGGGGCGGATCGGCAGGGAAGTTTACCCGGAAAGACTTCACTTACCCGGTCGGTGCAACGCTCGGAATGGGTTTTGAGGCGGGCGGCATTCATGAACGGGTGTTGCGGCACCTGCAAATCGACCAGCCTGTTGAACTGCTCGATACCGTCATGACGATTAAACTTCCGGGACACGACATCCTCTATTACCGCGACCGTACACGGTTCATTCGTCATCTGAAGGAACAGTTCCGCCATCAGGCAGACGCGATTCAAGACTTTTTTGACGAAGTGGACCGGATTCAGCGGCACGTCCGACCGTTGATGCAGGCCTTACCGGCGTTGCCGCTCAAGACATGGGATGATGCTCGGATGGTCGTCAAAGAAACGAAAGCAAGTCTGCCGCTGTTGCCTTATCTGACACGGACGATAGGTGACCTGCTCCGGAAACATCAGTTGGACGGGACGATTTTTGCCCAATTGGTTGACGGGATTTTACTGGACAGCATGCAGACGGGGAAGGAAGCATCGGCATTGCTTGGAGCCGTGGCTTTATCGATTTATCACGACGGCGCCTATTATGTTCCGGGTGGACTGTATCAGGTCGCCGAACGTCTGAAAGCGTCTGCTGAAGCAGACGGGGCAACCGTGTTACTGGGGCGGAAAATCACCTCGGTGCGGAAAACGGCGGACGGCTTTTTGCTGGAAGACCGGCGGGGGCGGCTCCTGCTTGCGGACGCCGTCATCGGTGCTCTTCCGCTCGAAGCAGTGCAGCAATTCGTCAGTCCGTCCTTGAAACCGGTCTTACGCCGGACATACAAGAGGCAAGCCGGTTTGTCGCAATGGGCGACCTTCACCTACTATGCAGCGATTCCCGAGACAATCATTCAAGACGATCAGGCATTTCGCCAAATTCACGATCCGATGTTGCCGTCCGGCCATGCGTTCATCTCGTTATCTCGGACGGGAGATCTCAACCGGGCACCAATCGGATGTCGGACATTGACGATGTCTTGCCATATTCCAATCGGGCGGTTCGTACGCGACGACCGTGCGCAATATGACCGGCAAGTCGAAGCCATGCAGGAAACGTTCGAAACGATTTTAGAACGCGAATTTCCAGGCTTCAAAGATCAAGCGATTGAACGCCATCCCGGCGGACCGGGTGCCTGGGTCCGCTATACGTCACGTCCGGACGGCGGTGTCGGCGGCTATCCGCAGTTGCCGTCGACCAGTCTGTTTCGGGCAGCCTCGTTTCGAACGGGTGTGCCGGGACTTTATATCATCGGTGATACCGTATTTCCGGGTGCCGGGACAATCGGGGCGACGACATCGGCGATTCATGTCGCCCGCGAGTTTGGTGTGAAGATTTAAGCATGAATTTGGTAAATCGTGAAAGAAGCGGCCGAATGGTCGCTTTTTTTAGAGAACAGGATTATGATTGAGGCGAGACGGGAAGTACATAATCATGAGAGAAAAAAGAGAGAGAAGGAGTGAACGAGATTGAATCAGTTTGAGGACAAGTGTCAACATTTCATTCAAGAACGTCGCCCGGAAGTCGGGCCGTTGATTTTTACAAACGCCCGCACCTTCATCAATGCTCGGGGATTAAGCGTCTATGAACGAATTTATCAAGGAAAAGAAGAAGTCCGATTGGCATTCGTCGAACAGACAGCCGGTCATCAGATTGTTTCATTGATGGAAAATACGTTCGGAAACGGACTCGTCTACTTTGTGTCGACAGCGACAGCAACATGGGATGGCGAAAATTTCGGTGAATTTACGTTTTAATTACATAATGAGTCCCAGTCCGGTTGAGGCTGGGACTCTTTCATGTCGAAACTTGTATCCGTTTCAAAACGTATACGAAGTATGACAAAAAAACGCAGCGAGAAGGAGGAACCATCTTGCAACAACAACTAAAACCCAAATCATCGACGCGGCGTCTTGCGACCGTGTCCCTGATTTTTATGGCAGTCGGCTTTATCGCCTCGTTGCCGTTTAAAGAAAACAACTGGGTGTTCTGGCTGCAAAGCGGCTTTGAGGCGGGTCTCGTCGGCGGAATTGCGGACTGGTTCGCCATCACGGCGTTATTCCGCCATCCGCTCGGACTGAAAATTCCCCATACGAACCTGTTGCCGAAAAACCGGGAGCGGGTCATCGAGTCGATCGTCCAGATGCTCGAAAAAGATTTGCTCAATAAAGAGAGTATCGTCGAAAAGTTGCGGCATATGACACTCGCCGACCGTTTCATCAAATTATTGCGTTCGATTGTCCTGTTGCCGGCATTTCGTTCGACGGTGACGGAACTGCTGACGGGTATTTTACACAAACTGCCGAAAGAGGCGATTCTGAAAGTCGTCGATGAGCGGATTTCCGATACGGTTAAAGCGTATCCGTCGAAACGGTTGGCAGAACGGCTGATGGGATTAAACGAGGAACGGCGGCTCGATGAGCTGGCAATCGATCAATTGCTCGGATACGGACAACGCCTGCTCGAAGATCCTGTCATTCGGGATCAAATCGGTCGTCTGGCGTACCACGCGATGATTGATCAGGAAAAAAACACCTTTTTACGGGTGACGGCAAAAACCGTACAAAAAGTCTATTCAGAAGAACGGTTGAGTCTTGTTATTCAATCGGTCCTCCTGAGTGTGATTGAAGACATGAAATACGTGCATCACCCGAACCGTTTGGCGATTCTTGATCACGTACGCCGTAATTTGGCACAATTGACGCAAGATGAAGAGCGGCTTGCTAAAATTGATCAATGGAAAGCAGCCGAAGTGGACCGTTTTGATCTGCAACCGGTCTTAAACCGGGCCTATACGGCCGGAATCGAGGAGCTGAAGACGTATTTCGCATCCGACTCTTTTTGGGAAAACCGTGCTTTGCCCTTGATGAACCAAGCGCTGAACGAGTGGGACCAGCATCCGACGTTCAAAGAAGAAAGTGACCGCTGGATGAAAGATCAGCTCGTCCGGTTCGTCGATCAAAACCACCAAAAAATCGGTGGTTTGGTCCGGGAAAACTTAAATCGTTTTGATACAGAGACATTGATTCATATGATTGAAGATAAAGTCGGGAATGATTTGCAATGGATTCGTGTCAACGGTGCGATCTGCGGCTTTTTCATCGGTCTGATTCTCGGTGGAATCAAACTATTCATTGGTTGAAGGAGCGATGGTATGTGGCAGGAGAACTTACGGTTAGAAGACGACTATGACTTTGCAGGAATCCGGAAGCGGCTTCGCGGTGACCGGCTACAAGTCGAACAGGACGGGCGGTTGTTCGTACCGGTTATGTTGCCGGAAGGGAACTTCATCGGTCAGGTGGAAGCAGTCGGTTCCCGCGAACTGCTCTTATCCGGAGAAGGTCCACAGGAACCGATGGTGCAACTGTTGCGCCGTCGGTTTCGTCTGGATACGACGAACCCAAGTCAGCACCTCTCAGAGACTTCGCTTTCAGAAGTCGTGGCAACGTTTGGTGCGGAGCGGCTGGTCCTGGATATTAATCCGTTTACGGCACTGATCCGGTCCATCATCCATCAACAGATTAATCTGGCATTTGCGCAAGTGCTGATGGAACGCTTCTGCCGGACGTTCGGCACGGAACAAAACGGCGTGATTTTCCCGCCGACGGCAGAGCAACTGATGAATGTTGAACCGGAACAGCTTCGGGCATTGCAACTGTCCGGCCGGAAAGTCGACTATTTGCTTGGTGCCGCACGGGCCGCAATCAATTTCGACCGGCTGACGGAAGCGCCAGACGCCACGATTGCCGAGACGCTGATTGCCTTAAAAGGGGTCGGTCCCTGGACGGTGCAAAATGTCCTGATGTTCGGTTACGGACGGGAAGATCTGTTTCCGGCATCGGATATCGGTATTTTGCGGGCGTTTGAGCGGTTGCACGGTACACGCCCGAGTGTCGAGGAAGCGGTTCTGCTTGCGGAAGAATTTACCCCGTATCGGAGTCATGCTGCGTATTTATTATGGCGGTCGATTGAATAAGGAACTATTCTTGTCACCCCTCAATGAGAACGGTATAATGAATGCGTTAAGAACGAGTCATCGTTCGCAGATACGATAAGCGTAGCGGAATCACCGCTTCCGATAGAGGGGACGAATGTATATGTACACAGATGAACAAATCATCGAAAAGGCCAATGAAATCGCGAAAATGATTTCCGAAACGTCAGAGGTGAAACGATTCAAAGCCGCTGAAGCCAACATCAACGGGAACGAAAAAGTTCAAAAGATGATGAAACAAATCAAGTTCCTGCAAAAAGAAGCCGTCAACTGCCAGCACTACGGTAAAACGGAAGCTTTGGCACGTGTCGAAGCAAAACTGGATAAATTATTCGCAGAACTCGATGAAATGCCGGTCGTCCAGCAATTCCAGGAATCACAGGAAGAAGTCAACGGACTCCTTCAATACGTGACGGTAACGATTTCAAACGGAATCACAGATCAAATTATCGAAGCGACAGACGGTGATGTCCTGGCGGGGAAAACAGGCAGCGGGATGGAAGCGGAAAATAAAAGCGGCGGTTGCGGCTATTAATCAATGAATTGAATGGGAAAAGCCGACGGATTCCCGTCGGCTTTTTACGCGAATGGGGTGAACAGCATGGAAGCAGTCCATAACACACCGATGATGAAACAATATTTTTCGATTAAGGCCGACTATCCGGATGCCTTTTTGTTTTATCGGTTAGGTGATTTTTACGAATTATTTTTTGAAGATGCCAAACAAGTGGCGCATGAACTGGAATTGACGCTGACAGCGAAAAACGGCAAGAATGCCGAACACCCGATTCCGATGTGCGGTGTACCGCACCATGCCGCAAACGGCTATATCGAACAATTGATCGAACGCGGTTATAAGGTGGCTTTATGTGATCAGGTCGAAGATCCGAAGCTGACGAAAGGTCTCGTCAAACGGGAAGTCGTCCAAGTCATCACACCGGGAACGCTGATGTCCTCGTTGACGGAAAAAGAAAACCGGTATCTCGTCGCCGTCGTCGAACAGGACGGACGATTCGGGATTGCCCGGGGCGACGTTTCGACCGGTGAAAGTGCCTTGACGAGTGTTGCGACACTTGATGCCGTGGCAAAAGAATTGAGTATCATCCTGCCGCGTGAAATTGTCGTCACGTCAAGTGAACACGAGGCGGCACTCAGCCACTTACAGATTCCGTTGACACAAAGTACACGCCGGGAAACCCATCCGCACGGTGACCGGGCGATTGATGCGGCACAAGCAGATGCCTTTGCCGTTCTCTACGCCTACATGCACGATACGCAAAAACGGTCACTTGCCCATCTGCAACCGGCCATCGTCTATGAAGCAGCCGATTTCATGCAACTGGAACCGAATACGGTTAAAAATCTGGAACTGGTCCGGTCGGCCCGGACCGGCGATAAAAAAGGATCGTTACTCGGTCTGCTGGATGTCACCGGGACAGCGATGGGTGGCCGAATGCTGAAGCGTTGGCTCGAAAAACCATTGCTGTCACAACATACGATTGCTGAGCGGCTTGATGCCGTCGAAGAACTGTTGGCACACTATTTCGAGCGCCAACAGCTGAAGGATACACTGCGCGAAGTCTATGATTTGGAACGATTGGTCGCGAAAGTCGGATACGGAACCGCGTCCGCCCGTGATCTCGTCCAGTTGAAATCGACACTCCGTCTGATTCCACGGATTCAAGCGGCACTGGAAGAATTACTCAGTGACCGGCTCGGACAGCTGGCACTTGGACTTGATCCGCACGATGAACTAACCGATTTGCTCGACCGCGCTTTTGTCGAAGCACCACCGATTTCGACGAAAGACGGCGGAATGATCCGGACCGGATTTGATCCCGCGCTCGACGAATTACTGGTGGCGTCAAAAGACGGTAAAACGTGGCTGGCAACACTTGAAGCCAGTGAACGGCAGGCAACCGGAATCAAGACATTGAAGATCGGCTATAACCGGGTCTTCGGTTATTACATCGAAGTATCGCGGGCCAATGCCAAACTGTTACCGGAAGGCCGGTACGAGCGAAAACAGACGCTTGCGAATGCGGAACGGTATGTGACACCGGAACTGAAAGAAAAAGAAGCGTTGATTCTCGGAGCAGAGGAAAAAAGCATTACGCTGGAATACGAACTGTTTTGTCAGGTCCGCGATCAGGTGAAGACACACATCGAAAGTCTGCAACGGGTCAGCCGGCGGATTGCCGAACTTGATGTTCTCGTCGCTTTGGCGGAAACCGCTGAACGGCATGATTACGTCCGACCGGTGACCTTGACGGGTCGGAACGTAATGATCGAAAACGGGCGACATCCGGTCATCGAGACGGTATTGCCACGCGGGGAGTATGTCGCGAACGGCATCAATCTGAATGAAGACCGGGAAATGCTGTTAATCACAGGACCGAACATGTCCGGTAAATCGACGTATATGCGCCAGTTTGCTTTGATTGCCTTATTGCATCAAATCGGATCGTTTGTCCCGGCAAGCCGGGCCGAGTTACCGATTTTCGATCAAATCTTCACGCGAATCGGGGCAGCGGACGATTTAGTCAGCGGTCAATCGACCTTCATGGTCGAGATGGTCGAGACGCAGGAAGCGTTGACACGGGCAACGGACCGTTCGTTGATTCTCCTCGACGAAATCGGTCGCGGGACATCGACGTATGACGGGATGGCGCTTGCACAGGCCATCGTCGAGCACATCGCGGAGCACGTCGGGGCGAAGACTCTGTTCTCGACCCATTATCATGAGTTGACGGTCCTCGAGGACTCGATGCCGCGTCTCGCGAATGTCCATGTCCGGGCTGTCGAGCAGGATGGACGGGTCGTCTTCTTGCATGAAGTAAGGGACGGGAAAGCCGATCAATCGTACGGAATCCACGTTGCCCGTCTGGCTGATTTACCGGATGCCCTGATTGCCCGGGCGGAAGTACTGTTATCGGAATTCGAGCAAACGGAGGAACGGATCGTCGTATCACCGAAAGAGCCGGTCGTTCAGGCGGAACCGGTCGATCAACTCAGTCTCTTTGCTGAGACGGATCCGGTCCGGGAAACGGTCCAGACACTGGATTTAATCAATATGACACCACTTGAAGCATTAAACACGCTGTACCGTCTGCAGGCGGAAGCGAGAAAATAAGGAGGTCGTCCGGCATGGGAATCATTCGGGAACTATCCGATTCGCTTGCGAATCGGATTGCGGCAGGTGAGGTCGTCGAACGCCCGGCCTCCGTCGTCAAGGAACTGGTGGAAAATGCACTCGATGCGGGAGCGACACAGGTTGATGTCGAACTCGAAGAAGCGGGAATGAAACGCATCACGATTCGCGACAATGGACACGGCTTTTATCCGGAAGATGCGGAACTGGCATTTGTCCGGCACGCGACAAGCAAAATCAAGGATGAACATGATCTGTTCCGGATCAAGACGCTGGGATTCCGTGGTGAAGCCTTGGCCTCGATTGCGTCCGTCAGTAAAGTCACCTTAAAAACGAAACGGGAAGAGCAGGAAGGGATTCAGCTGACGCTTGATTGCGGACGGCTGACGGATCGTTCGGCGATTGCGATGAACCGGGGGACAGAGCTGACGGTCGAACAATTATTCTTCAATACACCGGCTCGGCTGAAGTATCTCAAAACGACGCATACGGAACTGGCAGCCATCACGGACATTTTAAACCGGGTCGCTTTTGCCCATCCGGACGTCAAGTTGTATGCGGTTCATGAAGGCAAAGTCTTGATTCAGACGAATGGTTCGGGGGATGTCCGGCAGGCGCTTGCCAGTGTCTACGGGCATCAGACGATTCAGGGGACACTTGTTGCAACCGGAACGACGGCCGATTATCAACTGACCTGTCATCTCGTGAAGCCGGAAGTGACCCGGGCATCGAAAAATTACATTACCTTGATCTTAAACGGGCGTTCGGTGAAAAACTTTGCCCTGACACAGGCCGTTCTAAACGGTTATCACACATTGCTGCCAATCGGTCGTTTTCCGATTGCCGTCATTGAAGTGACGATGGATCCGTTGCTGATTGATGTTAATGTCCATCCGGCGAAGCGGGAAGTCCGTTTATCGAAGGAAGCGGAACTTTGTCAACTGATTCAGGAGACGATCCGCTTAACGCTCAGCCGGCAGACATTGATTCCAAAAGTGACGCCGCCAAAACCTAAAAAAGATCCGAGTGCACAGGAAAAATTGGAATTTTCCTACGTGGCGGAGCCGGTTGAGGAATTGTCTTCGCGATCCGTTTGGAATTATCCGATTCCGAAACGGACGGAAGCGGGGAACGAACATGTCCCGTCAGCCAACCGGATTCAACCACCGGACCCATCGATCGATAGACAGGATGAACCGGTACCGGAACATGTGGATGAGCCGGCTGCGACCGGTCCAAAATTTCCGCATCTCGATGTCATCGGTCAGCTTCATTCGTCGTACATCGTTTGTTCGGGTGCGGACGGAATGTATCTGATTGATCAGCATGCCGCCCAGGAACGGATTAAATACGAGACGTATAAGGTCATGTTCGGTCGTCCGCTCGAGCAGAAACAACAATTACTGCTACCGTATACGTTTGAGATTGCGAGTGACGACATGCGTCGGATGGACGAAGTGTTGCCACTCCTCCGTGATGTCGGGATTGAGCTCGAAGCCTTTGGTCCCCAAAGTTTCATCGTCCGGGAAGTTCCGACCTGGTTCCCGTCGCACCGGCAGGAAGAGACGATTCAGGAACTGATGGATGAAGCGTTGATGAAACGAAAGGTCGATCTTGAGGCGTACCGGGAAGACGCGGCAATCATGATGGCATGTAAAAAATCAATCAAAGCCAATCATCCGCTGAATCATGAGATGATGCGGCAGTTGATCGTTGACCTCGCCAAAACCGAGATGCCGTTCACCTGTCCGCACGGTCGGCCGGTCATCATCGAATGGACGACGTATGAACTGGAAAAACTGTTTAAGCGTGTCATGTGACGAAGAGAAGGAATGCCTGTCTTATGACAGGTGTCTCTTCTCTTTTTGTGTTAGAACAGAAAAAGCAGAGAAACGGCGTGAGAACGGTTACTTGAACGAATCGGGGTTATTTCATTGATTGTTCACAAAGTGAGGAGGATAATAAGACCCGAATACGTTAAACAAGGGGAAATCAGAATGCGTTCAAAACTATTATTAAGTGTAACGATTCTACTGCAGATCATCCTCATCTCCGGGTTCGCCATGCTCGGGGATATGGTGAGTAGGGGATTGCAGTTACCGTTACCGGGAAATATCATCGGATTGATCTTATTGTATCTGGCATTAAAAAGCCGTCTGCTTAAAGTTGATTACGTCGAGCGGGGAGGACGGTTGCTGTTGCTCGTCATGCCGTTATTTTTTGTTCCGGCTTTGTCCGGCATTATGGACTACACGGTGTTCATGCGTCAATCCGGTCTTCAAGTCCTGGTGATTTTAATCATCAGCAGTCTGTTGACATTAACGGGATCCGCGTTCCTCGTCGATCGATTGGCCCGACGCAAAGAGGGGATTGATGTCCATGAGTGAAGCACTGTTTTGGCTGGTGTTGACGACTTTGCTGTTTGGCGGCGCGTTTTGGTTATACCGGACATTTCCGTTCGTCTGGACTTTACCGATTCTGACCGTAACGGCGGCCGTGATTATCATTTTATCGATCAGCGGCACAACACATGCCGCCTATATGGCAGGCGGACAATATTTATCACGGATGCTCGGACCGGCGATTACGGCCTTTGCGATTCCGTTATACCAGGTCCGCCATCATGTCCGGAAGTTTTTACCTGAGATTACGCTTGGTGTCGGGATCGGAACGTTGATTGCCTTGACATCCGACCTGCTGCTTGGTCTGTTACTGCATCTGGGCCGGGCGACCAACTTGGCATTATTGCCGAAATCGGTTACGTTACCCGTTGCCTTGGCGATTTCGGAACGGTCCGGCGGGACGCTGGCGTTGACAGCGACGTTCGTGCTCGTGACCGGGCTTGTCGGTTCGATTGTCGGACCACGGCTGATGACCGGGCTCCGGATTCGGCATTTCGTCGGACGCGGTGTCGGACTGGCCTCGATTGCTCACGTCATGGGGGCAACAAAATCAATGAGTCTTGATCAACGCGAAGGCGCAGTCGGTCTGCTGACGATGGTTTTGACGGCTGTTCTTGCCAGTGTGCTTGCACCATGGATTATTCAAATTGTATATTAAAGGAAACTCCTTCAGAGGAAAGATAAAGGTGTGAATCCTGACAATGATTATTTGGATCAATGGAACGTTTGGTGTCGGTAAAACGACGGCTGCACACGGGTTACAGCAACGCATCAAAGGATCACATCTGTTTGATCCCGAGTTGACAGGTCAACTGTTGCGGCAACAGCTTCCGCAAGAACAGCAGACAGGTGATTTTCAGGATGAGCCGCTTTGGCGCCGCTTGAATCTGCTCCTGCTCGAACAGCTGGATCAGGCGTCTGCCGTCATCATCGTCCCGATGACATTAACGAACTCCGGTTATTTTGAGGAAATCGTCGGTGCCTTAAGAAAAACCGGACATCAGGTCCATCACGTGACGTTGATGGCGAGTCCGAAAACCGTCAGACGCCGGTTGCGAAGCCGGTTTGAACGCGGACAGTCCTGGGGTGGGAAACAGGCTGAAGAGCGGTTGCGGGAACTGTCCGATCCGCTCTTCTCACATCATATCGAAACGGACGGTATGTCGAAGCGGCAAATCGTCGAGGCTGTCGGATTACGGTGTAATCTGCACTTATTGCCGCCGCAGCGCTGAAGACACAGGATTGAAACCGTAAGATTAAGGGAAATAAAGGTGTGATGCGGAACAGTTGTTTCGCATCACACCTTTATTTTTGGATTTTAGTAGGAGGCATTTATCAATATGAAACAATGGATGACTGAAAAACTGGGGAGACAGCTGATGGCCGTTTTTTACAGCGTGTTTGCCTGGAGTGTATTCACATCTGTCGCCAGTTATCTGTATATCGACAATTCGGCTGGTCAGACGAAGGAGCAGGTTCTTGATCAACTGCAACAAACCCAATGGTTTTGGTTTTTGAACTTATTGATTTTTCTTGTCTGTTTATTATTCATAGTCCGGCCGTTAATTGGGCGCTTGACGATGCAGTTGCATGAACTGAACATTAAAAGCCAGCGACTGGCGGAAGGGAAATCGATTTCCCTCGAACACGATGTGTTGGTCGAAAATGAAGTCGGTCAACTGACGGAATCGTTTTACCGGATGGCCCGATCGATTTCCTCGCAACATACGGAACTGTCACGGAAGAATCAGTTAATGGAACAAAATCAGCAGGCGTTGAAAAATAAGCAAAATGAATTGGAAAGGGCACTTGAAATCACGCGTTCCAATGAATTGCATCTGCAGGACCGGAATGAACTGATTGAAACTCTCGCCTCAAAGGAAAGTTTGTTTGATTACTCGTCGGTCATCAGCACGATCGTTCGACTGACGAAAACCGAATTTGGAGCCTTGTTGCTGATTAAAAACAATGAGATTTCATCGGTCGTTCCGAAAGAGATGACGGAGGAACAGCAGGAAAGTCTGAAAACGGAATCCTTGCTGCTGAAACGGGTCATGATTTCAAAAGAAACGGCCAATTCGTCGAAGAAAGTGGCGGATGACCGTTTACTCAATTACCCGTACTATATCTATGAAGCCGTCATTCCGCTCATGGATCCGGCAAAAGAAGAACTCATCGCCTGTCTTTACCTGGCCCGGTTCGATGATGCCTTTACCAAAAGTGATCTCAGTGAACTGGAGTCTTTCTCCAAACAAATCGCGATTTCCTTGATGCGGATGTCACTTTATGAACAGATGGAGCAGGAGCGCCGGGAAACCGCCCAGTTGCTCAATTCGGTCCGTGAAGCCATACTCTATATCAAACATAATGAGAAAACGATTTTAGGCAATCAGGCTTTATTTGATATCTTTGAATCCCTGCAGGTCGAGGAAGACAATGATTCGATGACATTCCTTGAAGTCCGTCCGGAAACGATGTTTGAGCAGGTCGACCAACAGGAAGCGTTTGAGGCGTACTTTGAAGAAGTCTTGAACGGTGAACTTCCGGAAGGTATGCTGTCGTTGTCGATCGATCAAGGGGAATACTTCATCCAAGTGTATGCGGAAAAAATCGAACTAGGGGATCAATCAGATGGAACGATTCTTGTGTTCCGTGACGTGACGGCAGAAACGGAAGTCGACCGGATGAAATCGGAACTGGTCTCAACGGTTTCCCATGAACTGCGGACACCATTGTCTTCCATTTACGGTTTTACGGAATTGATGCTGAAACGTGATCTTGATCCGGCACGGAATAAACGGTATTTACAGACGATTCACGATGAGTCGAAACGCCTGACCGATCTCGTCAGTGATTTCCTGAATGTCCAGCGGATGGAATCGGGCAGACAGTCCTATGAAAAAGAAGTCTTTGATTTGATTGATACGGTCCGGGAACAAACGCGCTTTTATCAGGCGGCTACAGAAAAGCACCGTTTGCAGCTGGATGTGGACGAAGCACACGAGTTTTTGGTCAATGCCGATAAAAACAGCATGAAACAGTTAATCGGTAACCTGGTTAATAATGCGATCAAATACTCACCGGACGGTGGTGATGTCGTCATTTCGCTGACACACCATCACAATCAGATTGAATTGAGTGTCCGCGACTTTGGTCTCGGTATTCCAAGCAGTGCGATGCCGCACCTGTTCAGCAAGTTTTACCGGGTCGACAATTCCGACAGCCGGAAAATCGGTGGGACGGGTCTGGGTCTATCAATCTGTAAGGAAATCGTTCGGGCACATGACGGAAACATCGACGTCGAATCGATCTTAGGGGAAGGCACCGTGTTTAAGGTGTTATTGCCAAGTGTTTCGGATACATTGATTGAAATGGATTGAATCTGACAGGACAGAAAGTGTGGAAAGAACCCTCCACTTTTTCTGTCCTGTCTTTTTTCGTTCATAGTGAGTTTCCTCATAACGAACAAGGAGTGACTAAACATCGATGAAACCGGATGTCATTCGGATTTTTGAAAACATTTCGTGACGAAATACCCGTTTTCCTTGCAAATCGTTTCAGATATGCAGGGATTGCCGGTCTCGGAAAGCTCTCGCTATAGTGGGGATACAGACAGAAACCACACGAATTTAGGGAGAGATGAAGATGGACGTACAGACACTATACGAACAAATCGTGGAGCATCCGTCAACGGATGAGATGCAGGAAAATGCCAATGTCGACGGGAAATCGCCGCTCGGCAAGCTGAACCGTCTTGCCGGTGTCGCTGCAAAACAGATGATGCAGGATATGCTGCTGTCAACGGAAGCGAAACAGGCGCTTGCTGAAAACATCATCTACATCCATGATGCCGACTATTACGTGACCGGGACGACGACCTGTGTCCAACTGCCGCTCGGCCGGTTGTTACAAGATGGATTTACCATGGCCCATGGATCCATCCGTCCGGCACAGGATATCCGGTCGGCGTTGGCACTCGCCGCCATTATCATGCAGGCGAATCAGAATATGCAACACGGCGGGCAATCCTATCCGATGTTCGATTTTGATCTAGCTCCGTTTGTCGAAAAAACCTTTCAACGGCAATTGAAGAAAATTCATGACGTGGTCCCGAAATGGTCAAATCGGCGCAAGCGAGCCTACGCAATGTCAGAAACGTACGAAATGACCTATCAAGCCTGTGAAGCGTTTATTCATAACACGAATTCGATGCATTCACGCGGCGGCGGTCAAGTTCCTTTTATCTCGATTAATTACGGAACGGATACGTCGATGTTTGGCCGGATGTTGATTCGCGCCCTACTTGAAGCGACACGGGCGGGACTTGGAAAAGGCGAAACCCCGATTTTTCCGATTCAAATTTTTAAAATCAAGGCCGGGGTGACACTAAATGCAACGGATCCCAATTACGATTTATTTCAACTGGCGACCGAAGTGACCGGAAAACGGCTGTTTCCGAACTTTGCCTTTCTCGATGCCCCGTTCAATCAATCAGCGGATGATGCGCCGGACACAGAAGTGGCGTACATGGGTTGCCGGACGCGAGTTCTTGAGAACCGGCAAGGCCGGGCGTCCGTCGTTGGGCGGGGAAACCTGTCGTTTACGAGTCTGAATCTCGTCCGTCTCGCTTTGATGACACAAAGTCTTGACCGGATGTTTGAAGCCGTTACCACGTACACGACTTTGATTTGTGAACAATTGTTGGAACGGTATCACTATCAAGCCAATCGGACGGCCGATGAATTTACGTTTTTGTACCGGCATATCTGGCGCGGCGGAGAGACGCTTGCTGGATCCGACCGGGTCGAACCCGTCTTACGGCAAGGAACGTTGTCTGTCGGGTTCATCGGTTTGGCGGAAGCCTTAATTGTCCTGACGGGACAACATCACGGGGAATCGGAACTTGCTCACGGAATCGGTCAAGCCTTGATTCGATTGATACGGACGATTGCCGATCAGTACGGGGAAAAAACCGGTCTGAATTTTTCCGTCCTGGCGACACCGGCAGAAGGATTATCCGGTAAATTCACGGTTGCAGATAAAGAACGATTCGGTGTCATTGAACGTGTGACCGATAAACCGTATTATACGAACTCGTTTCATCTGCCGGTCGGGACGAACGTGACCATCCGGGAAAAAATCCGGCTCGAAGCACCGTTTCATGCCTTATGTAACGGCGGACACATCACGTATGTCGAGACGGACGGGGCACTCGCTGAAAATCCGGAAGCCATCGAAGATATCGTCCGGCTGATGGCGGAATCGGGGATCGGGTACGGTTCGATTAATCATCCGATTGACCGGTGTTTGACGTGCCGAACGGAACAGACAATGGAACAGGCATGTCCGGTATGCGGCGGGGAAGAGATTGAACGGATTCGCCGGATTACCGGTTATCTGGTCGGAACGATGGACCGGTGGAATCCTGCCAAGCGGGCGGAAGAACAGGACCGGGTGAAACATGCGGCTGCTTCAGATTCTCGCTGATTCTGTCGTCGACGGTCCGGGTCTGCGAACGGTCGTCTTTTTTGCCGGTTGCCCCCACCATTGTCCCGGTTGCCATAATCCGGATTCCTGGGCAGTTGAGGGCGGAGAGGACTACCGCGTGGAGCAAGTCGTTGAACAGATTCAACAGACGGGTTCGTACCGGGTGACGATTTCCGGCGGAGAACCGTTTTTGCAAAAGCAGGCGTTATCCGAACTGGTCCACGCATTGACCGGCTATGACATCTATCTGTTTACCGGTTATCGGCTCGAACAGTTGCTTGATGATACACAGGCCCGACAAATCCTGTCACAAGTGGATTGTTTAATTGATGGTCGGTATATCCAGAGATTTCACGATCACACTTTAGCCATTCGCGGCAGTACCAATCAACGGATTTTGAACAGGGAGCAGCTCCGCCACTTTCTCGAATAAAAAACAGGTTGTTTCCTCTCACTCGACATGAGAAGAAACGACCTGTTTGGTGATTATGCGTATTTTTTTTCACGTACTTCTTCGATGTGAACGACGTCTTGATCGACTTTTCGTTTTTTAATGAAGAAGGATAATCCTAAAGCGAGTAATGCGAGCAACGTAGCGATGAAGAACGTATCGTTGATGCCTTCGACCATCGATTGTGTAATGATCGTTTGCGGATTGGTCGTCGGCGTAGCGCTTGCTGCCAATTCTTTTGCATACCCGGCGGTCCGTGTTGTCATGACGGTGACGAGCAGTCCTGAACCGATTGCACCGGAGACTTGCGACAACGTGTTATTGAGCGCTGTCCCGTGCGGTGTCAAGTGTTGCGGGATATGGTTTAACCCGTTTGTCATGACCGGCATCATGACCATTGAAATACCGAGGAAGCGTAACGTATACATGATGACGAGGAATGAATACGCTGTATCCGCAGTCAGACGACTGAAGAAGAAGGTCGTCAGAACCGTCAGCGATAATCCGATCATCGCTAGAATCCGCGCACCGAAACGGTCAAACAGTCGGCCGGTAATCGGCGACATGAAGGCCATGACGAGTGCACCCGGCAACATCAAGAGTCCGGAGTGGAACGGTGAGATGCCGCGGATCGTCTGGACGTAGATCGGCATCAGGATCATGGCGGAGAACATCGACATGTTCAAGACCATTGAAATCGCCTGCGATAAAGCAAACATCGGATATTTAAAGATCCGGAACTCAAGCATCGGTTCATCAAGCCGGAATTGGCGTATAATGAACGAGGCGAGACTGATGACACCGATGGCAAGCGCACCGATGACTGTGAAAGAATCCCAACCGGCTGAGCCGGCTGAACTGAAACCGTACAGTAATCCACCGAATCCGAAACTCGAGAGGACAAGTGAAAGTTTTTCGAGACGGAGTGTGCTTGTGACGACTTCTTTCTTTAATAAGAAAAATCCGATGACCAGAACGAGAAGAGAAATCGGTGTAACGATATGGAACAGCATCCGCCATTCATAATGTTCAAGCACCCAACCGGATAATGTCGGACCGATGGCGGGTGCGAACGTGATGACTAGACCGAAAATCCCCATGGCTTGTCCGCGTTTTTCGATCGGGAAGCCGTTTAACAAAACGTTCATTAACAGCGGCATCATGATGGCGGAACCGGATGCCTGTAACATCCGCGAGCCGAGCAGGACCGGAAACAGATCCGCTTGACCGGCGACGATGGTACCGATGGAGAATAAGCCCATCGCCGTTAAGAACAATTGGCGCGTCGAAAATTTTTGAACGAGAAAAGCCGACGTCGGAATCATGATTCCATTGACCAGCATATAGCCGGTTGTCAGCCATTGCGCCGTACTGGCTTCAATGTTGAATGATTTCATGATCGATGGTAAAGCGATATTTAACAGCGTCGAGTTCAGGACGGCGACGAAGGCGCCGGCCATCAAGACCGCTAAGATTAAATAAAGACGAGATGATTGCTTCGTTGATTGCATTTCGTTATGCTCCTTTTGTACAGTAAGTCTATTTTGTTATACACTGATTCTACGACTTAGCTATCTTACCGTCTGAAGCAAAACATTACAAATTATTTGCTTTATACACTAAAGTATATAGATGGTTTTTGAAAAACAGATCATTTAAAGAAAAGGATAATGATATGAACCCGAAAAAGAAACAGCTCCTTGATGCTGCCTACCAACTGTTCGTCGAAAAAGGATACCAGTCAACCTCGATTCAGGACATTTTAGACCAAAGTGTCGTCTCCAAAGGAACATTCTATAATTATTTTTCGTCGAAAAACGAACTGTTCATTGATGTGTTCAACACGGTCTTCGAAAAGATGCGTAACGCCCGAAAAGAAATCCTGGTCGGACGCGACGTCTCGGATTATGAGACATTCATTCAGCAGGGGAACTGCTACCTCGAGCTGATGCAGAAGTATAAATTGTATACGTTGTTTGAAGAAGCGATTGCTTCCAATGAAAAAGAATTAAAAGCGTTCATGGAAAATAACCGGCTGCTCGAAATCGAATGGACCTATCACCGGTTGCGCGATTTGTTCGGAGAAGCGAAAACACCGTATCTGCTCGATTTAGCAGTCATTTATACCGGCATGCTGCAATACGCGATGTACTTCTTCCGGCAATCGGAACGGAATACGCAACCGGAGCGGGTCGTCCGCTATGTCTTCAACCGGTTGACGCATCTCGTCGAAGATGTCAGCCGGACGGAAGAACAATTGATTCCGCCACGCTTCCTGTCGGTCTGGCTCGACCGTCCGCAAGATGAGGTCGTCATCCGGAAAGATTTATTCGAGAAGACGAATGCTCATATGAAGCAATTGATCACACTGTCTGTCATTTCAGAGGAATCAAAAGAAGCCCATGACGAGGTGCTTGATTTCATTTACGAAGAATTATTGGAACGGAAAAAACCGAAAATCCATCTGTTGAAGCGGGCACTCGAAACGTTGGCGGAAGATCCGATCTTCACCGGTCAGGAAATCATGGTCCGTTATCAGGAGATGGTCGATGAAATCGTCCGGATCCGGACGCGTCTTCAGTAAAGAAGGACTTGTTGTTTCAGGCAAAACCTCTTACTATAAAACGATGTATGTTAAACACAAGAAATGAGGAATTAGATGTTTTCACAATGGAGAAAAGAATGGGTTCTGCAACCGAAAGCAGATTTGTTATCCGGTATCGTCGTTGCCTTGGCACTGGTTCCGGAAGCGATTGCCTTTTCCTTAATAGCCGGAGTCAATCCGATGGTCGGCTTATATGCGTCCGTCATCATTGCCATCATCATCTCGATTGCCGGCGGCCGCCCGGGGATGATCTCGGCAGCAACCGGAGCGATGGCGCTTGTCGTGGTCCAGCTCGTTAAAGATCATGGCGTCGATTATTTACTGGCGGCCGGTATTCTCGCAGGGATCTTCCAGATTATTTTAGGTCTTGCCGGCGTCGCGAAATTATTACGTTTTATTCCCCGGGCCGTCATGGTCGGGTTCGTCAATGCCTTGGCCATCTTGATTTTTTCGGCGCAGCTGCCGCAGTTTGAAGGACAGAACTGGATCATGTACGCGATGGTCGCGGCGTCCCTTGCGATCATCCTGATCTTCCCGCGGTTTACGAAAGTCATCCCGGCACCACTCGTCGCGATTACAATCATGACTATCCTGACGGTCGCCTTTTCGCTCGATACACGTGTCATCGGCGACATGGGTCAGATTTCAGCTTCGCTGCCGAACTTCTTCCTGCCAAATGTCCCGTTTTCACTGGAAACACTGCAAATCATCTTCCCGTATGCGTTGTCGCTCGCATTCGTCGGTCTGATCGAGTCGTTGTTGACGGCGCGGATTGTCGATGAGATGACGAATACGACATCGAATAAAGCAATCGAATCCCGTGGACAAGGAATCGCCAACATCGTGGCCGGATTCTTTGGCGGTATGCCGGGCTGTGCAATGATCGGGCAATCGGTCATCAATGTCACATCCGGCGGTCGCGGTCGCTTGTCGACTTTCACAGCCGGAGCGTTTCTGATGCTGTTGATGGTGACGATGAACGATTTATTGATGACGATTCCGATGGGCGCCCTCGTCGGTGTCATGTTCTTTGTGTCGTACGCGACATTTGACTGGGGATCGTTTAAAATGCTGAAAAATTCGCCGAAAAGCGATTCCGCTGTCATGTTGGCAACGGTCCTCGTGACCGTCCTGACGCATGATTTGTCGATGGGCGTACTGGTCGGGATTTTACTCGCCGCGATTCTGTTTGCGTCGAAAATTTCGCGGATTGCTGTCAAACGTCAGGTCGAAGGGACAAACGTCGTCTACCGGATCAACGGTCCGATCTTCTTTGCGTCGACGACGGCGTTCGTCGAACAATTCGATTTGCCGGCAGACAACGATTTCGAACGGATTACGCTTGATTTTACGCAAGCCCATCTGTTTGATGATTCGGCAACGGAAGCGATTGAAACGGTTGTCTTGAAATATCAGGCAGCCGGTCTGTCAGTCGATTTGGTTTCATTAAATGAAGAATCACAGGCACTTGTCGACCGTTTAGCCCGTCGCATTGCCTGAAGAAGAACCGTCCGAGACGTATTTCGGGCGGTTCTTTTTTCGTGAAAGCAGACGGTCACGGAGACTTTTCGGTATACTGGAAAAAAAGGGGGAATAGTCATGAAATGGTTTCGGTTTGAGCAAGAAGGAGAGTCACGGATTGGGGTCGAGGAAGCAGGTTTCCGGTACGACGTGACAACGCAGGTTTATACGGATTCGTTACTTGAAGTCATCGCACGGGGATTCGAGATGGATCTTGATCTGGATGTCGCACCACGGTTGAACAATGAGATCCGGTTACTCGCACCCTACATACCACCGCGCAACGTGATTTGTGTCGGGAAGAACTATGCCGATCATATCAAAGAGATGGACACGGCAGGAGCCGGGAAGTTTGTCCTGTTTACGAAGGCACCGAGCTCCATTGTCGGTCCGTTTGAAGCAATCGAGCGACATGCGGAGTTGACACAACAACTCGATTACGAAGGTGAGCTTGCGATCATCATCGGGACGTCCGGTCGTGATTTGACACCGGAAAATGCACTGGATCATGTCTTCGGTTACAGTATCGTCAATGATGTGACGGCACGGGATCTGCAAAAAGAGCATGTCCAGTTTTTCCGCGGCAAATCACTTGACGGGTTTTGCCCGTTCGGTCCGGTTATCGTGACGGAAGACAGCTTTGATCCGACGGATGTATTGGTTGAGACCCGGGTCAACGGTCAATTGCGGCAATCGGGTTCGACGAAACTGATGTTGCGGGATGTCGTGACGATTTTGACAGAGGTGTCGCGTGGGATGACACTTGAAGCAGGGGATATCATCGCGACCGGTACACCGGCCGGCGTCGGACACGGCATGAAACCGCCGATGTATCTCCAGGACGGGGATGTTGTAGATATTTCGATTGAAGGAATCGGTCATCTGCAAAATCACGTCAAAGCCTATAAATGAATAATCAATGACCGTCTTGTTTAAAACCGCTCAGAGAATGAGCGGTTTTTTTGCGTAAACGGTCATGGTATGACCGTTTTTGATGTATAATAGACGTATAACAGGATGTTATTGTCGAATAAAGTCGTATTTTGAAGGTTTTTTAACGAAAAACATAAAAAAATGAATGTTTTTGATTGATTTTTGAATGTAAACGCTTTATATTAAGGATGTGGAGGGAAACTCATGTTAACGAAAAAACGCCATCAACTGATTCTCGAGCTACTCGCCCGGGAAGAAGTCGTCAAAATGCAAACCATTGTTGATCAGACGGGAGCCAGTGAATCAACGATTCGCCGCGACTTATCACAACTTGAATCGGCTGGTCACCTACGGCGGGTTCACGGCGGGGCAACCGCCAACCATATGCAGATTGATGAACCGAGTTATTTCGAGAAAAGTGACCGTTTCGTGGAAGAGAAGGACCGGATCGCGAAAGCAGCGGCCGACCTGATCGAAGACGGAATGTACGTGTATCTCGATGCAGGAACGACGACGCTAGCCATCGTCCCTTATCTCGAACAAAAGGCGATTACAGTCGTGACGAACAGTCTTCCTCTAGCGAACACGTTACTCTATCACCGTATCCCGACGTTCGTCGTCGGAGGGCAACTCAAGCATTCGACCCAAGCACTTGTTGGTTACAATGCGCGTGAAGGAATGTTGATTTACCATTTTGATGTCGCTTTCCTTGGGATGAACGGTGTTCATCCGACTCAAGGTTTCACGACACCAGATCCGGAAGAGGCACTCGTTAAGAAGACCGCGATTGAGTTAGCGAAAAAGTCTTATGTATTAGTCGATGAGACGAAACTGGATGACATCAGTTTCAGCCGGGTCGCGTCACTGCGGGCGGCAACGATTATCACGATGACATCCAGTGAACAGGAAGCGAAATACAGTCAATATACAGAGGTGGTGAACGCGAAATGATTTATACACTGACACTCAACCCATCAATCGATTATTACGTCACGTTGCCGGTATTTGAGGCCGGACAAGTCAATCGTGTGGAACAAGCGGAAAAAGTAGCAGGTGGAAAAGGAATCAATGTCTCACTCGTCTTAAGAAACTACGACGTCGAGACGGAAGCTCTTGGATTTTTAGGTGGCAGTACGGGGCAATTCATTCGTAACGAACTGGAAAAACAAGGTGTCCTGACCGCATTCACACCGATTGCCGATGAAACGCGGATCAACGTTAAGATCCGTGCCGATCAGGAATCGGAACTTAATGCGGCAGGTCCTCAAATCAAGGATGAAGAATTACAGGCGTTACTGGCTGCGTTCGAAACGATGCAGCCGGGTGACATCGTCGTCTTCGCCGGCAGCATTCCAAGCAGTCTGCCGCAGGATTTGTATCGGAAGATTGCACAAGTCCTGACGGAACGAGGCGTCAAATTCGCCGTCGATACGACGAAGGAAGCGATGCTTGAAGTTTTACCGCTCGGTCCGTTCATGATCAAGCCGAACCATCATGAACTCGGTGAAATCTTTGATGTCGATATCACGTCAAAAGAAATGGCTGTCCCGTATGCGCAACAACTTGTTGAACGCGGCGCGGAAAATGTCATCATCTCTTTTGCGGGTGACGGAGCGTTACTCGTCAACAAGCAGGGGGCCTACACGGCGAACACACCAGCCGGTAAGCTGATCAACTCAGTCGGTGCCGGAGATTCACTCGTCGCAGGATTCGTCGCCAGTTACGCGCTCGGACGGCCGCCGGAAGAAGCGTTCCGGTACGCAGTCACGACAGGCAGTGCGTCCGCTTACTCGTTTGGATTATGTACAAAAGAAGATATTGACCGTTTACTGACCGATGTCCAAGTCGTTGAACTCATTCAATCCTAAAAGGAGTGACAAACTCATGAAAATTACAGATCTGTTAACACGTGATACGATCCAACTCGATTTACGTTCGTCGAATAAAGCAGCTGTCATCGATGAACTCGTCGATGTACTCGATCGTGCCGGAAAATTAAATGACCGCTCTGCTTACCGCGAAGCCATCCTGGCCCGGGAAGCACAAAGTACGACCGGACTCGGTGAAGGAATCGCGATTCCGCATGCGAAGACGGCAGCCGTTAAATCACCGGCCATCGCTTTTGGACGTTCGACAGGAATCGATTACGAAGCACTTGACGGACAACCAAGCCGCTTGTTCTTCATGATTGCTGCCGGCGAAAATGCCGACAACGCGCACCTTGAAACATTATCAAAACTGTCTGTCTACCTGATGGACATGAAGTTCCGTGATACGATTCTTTCCGCTCGTTCGGAAGATGAAGTCATCGCTGCGATCGAAGCAAAAGAACGGGAAGAAGAAGGTCCGGTCGACGTCTCGTCGTCAAGTGTCGCACAGGACGCACCATATATTCTTGCCGTCACAGCATGTCCGACCGGTATTGCCCATACGTATATGGCAGCAGATGCCCTCCGTCAAAAAGCGGAAGAAATGGGTGTCCGCATCAAAGTCGAGACAAACGGTTCGACCGGCGTGAAAAACGGTCTGACAAGTCAAGATATTCAAGAAGCGACAGCAATCATTGTCGCTGCGGATAAAGCCGTCGAGATGGATCGTTTCAACGGGAAACACGTTGTCGAAGTTCCGGTCGCTCAAGGAATCCGTAAACCAAAAGAACTGATTGACCGTGCCGTTAAACAGGATGCACCGGTGTATAAAGGCAGTGGATCAAGCGACAGCTCGAAACCGGCCCGCGGCGGCTTCTACAAACACTTGATGAGCGGGGTTTCCGCCATGTTGCCACTCGTCGTTGCCGGCGGACTCTTAATCGCAATCAGCTTCTTCTGGGGCATCAACTCAGCGAATCCGGAAGATCCGTCATATAACGAATTTGCCGCTCAATTGATGTCGATTGGTAAAGCAGCCTTTGGTCTCTTAATTCCGATTCTTGCCGGATTCATCGCGATGTCGATTGCCGATAAACCGGGTCTCGCACCAGGTTTGATTGCCGGGTTCCTCGCAAGCCAAGGGAACGCTGGATTCCTCGGCGGATTGATCGCCGGTTTCCTTGCTGGTTATGTCGTCCTCTTACTGATCAAAGTCTTACAAGGTCTTCCGAAAGCTCTTGAAGGGATCAAACCGGTCTTGCTTTACCCGCTGTTCGGTTCATTCATCACAGGTATGATCATGTTGCTTGTCATCAACGAACCGATCGCTGCGTTCATGACATGGTTGACAGATTCACTCAACGGTCTCAGTGGCGGTAACGCGATTCTGCTCGGTATGCTCGTCGCAGCGATGATGGCGATTGATATGGGTGGTCCAATCAACAAAACGGCTTACGTCTTCGGAACAGCCGCTTTAACAGCAGGAAACACGGAAGTCATGGCAGCCGTCATGGCAGGTGGTATGGTTCCACCGCTTCTCGTCGCATTCTCGTCTACATTGTTCGCACGTAAGAAATTTACACCGCAAGAACGCGAAGCCGGTATCGCTGCTTACGCAATGGGTGCTTCATTCGTCACAGAAGGTGCGATTCCATTCGCAGCAGCCGATCCACTTCGTGTCATCCCGTCAAGCGTCATCGGTTCAGCAATCGCCGGTGCATTGACAATCGTCTTCGGTGTGTTGCTTCCGGCACCACACGGCGGTGTGTTCGTCTTCCCATTACTTGACGGACCATCAGGCACATTAATGGCCGTTCTTAGCTACGCTGGTGCGATCTTAATCGGAGCACTTGTCGGAGCTGCCATCCTCTCGATCTTGAAAAAACCGCTCGTCGATCAAGAAGTTGCGAAAAAAGAAATGACTTCTGGCACGGGAACAAAAGCTTCATAAGAAAAAATTATTCGATAAAATCACTCCAAGGCGACTTGGAGTGATTTTTTAATTGCCTTTTTCGGGTATTAGAGCAAGAATAGGGGGCGTATCCCCACTATAAAAGGAGGTTTGTATATGGGCGGTCAGTCTTTACAAATCGGACCACGTACCATCAAGACCGGACTTGCGGTCATTTTGGCGCTGATTATCAGCAACCTGTTTAATCTGAGCCCGATCCTACCTGCGATTTCGGCAGCGACAACGTTATTACCGTCCGTTTATCAGACATGGAAACAATTCCTCGAGGAAGCGGAAGCCAACCTGATCGGAGCCTTCCTGACGCTTGTCTCGTTATGGATTTTAGGTGACAACCCGGCTAATCCACTGGCAATCGGAATCGTCATCATGGCCGCCATCTCAATTTTATTGGCATTTGGTTTCGGCCGGACGATTCCCCACGTCGTCTTGATGATCATCGTCATCCTGGAAAGTGTGGAAGGGGCGACCGATCCGTTGTGGCAAATCGTCCTGATCCGGTACTTACTCGTCATGCTCGGAATCGGGTGTGCACTTGGTGTCAACGCGTTGATTTTCCCGCCGCGTTACGGAAATGTCTATTATCAAAAAGCTTCGAAACTGTTCGAAAAATTACTCGTCGTGACCCGGGCGATTGCCTTTGAAGGGAAAGTCACACCGTACCGGTCAGCGATCGACAAAATGAGCCGTTCGATGCTTGAAACGAAGACGTTATTTAATCTGCACCGGGAAGAAATTCGTGGATCCCGGCAACGGCATGTCTCATTATTACGGAATTTGATCATCTTGCAACATATGCAGTCGTGTCTTGAACGGGGGGTTGCGACCGCCGAACGGTTCCGGGAGCGGGAAAAGGCGCTGAATTCGATTGCTGACGAGTTACGGAGTGAGTTGTTCTATCACCTGATGCATATTGCCCAGCGTCAGGAAAAAGTCTTGCTGACGTATGACTTGTTATTGACGGAAGAACCGCTCGCGATGGAAGATCTCGTCAAAGAAAACATTGCCTTCGTCAAACACTCGTTCCTTGACCGGGATGAGTTGGAAGAAGAAATCATCATGGAAATCCTGCCGATCGTCGTCGCGATGAACGAGTGGATTCAGGAACTGGAATTGTTTGAAAAACGGCTGAACGGGGCGCTTCGCCGCCATGTGACTTCGCTGTCGATCGAACAAAAATCAGTCCGTGATAAAACCTTTAACCGCTTTAAACGAAAAAAAGCGATTGACGAAAGCCAAAAGTAAGCGTATAGTCCTTCTTAACAGCACTTTAGTTGCTAACAGCATAACAGCATAACAGAACAAAAGAAATTGGACGAAGACGAGACCGAAGTAGAAACAATCTCCCTGTTTCAGAGAGCACGTGGCGCTGCGAACGTGTACACAGATTGGATCGAATTACAGTTTCCGAGTCTCTTGCCATGCAAGCGGAGAAAACCGTTATCCCGTAATGAAGCGATCTATGTCTACGTAGATTATCAGGGTGGTACCGCGGCCTTTTGTCGTCCCTGTCGAACATCTTTGTTCGGCAGGGACTTTTTGTTGTTCATCTACTTTCAAGGGGGAATTCATATGTCTACACCAATCATTCCAAGTCACTTACAACCACACGTCGCACCACAGCACTACGACGATTACACGCCGACGGATCACGCGGTCTGGCGTTACGTCATGCGACTGAATTTAAAGACGTTACAAGACACGGCGCATCCGGCATACCTCGAAGGACTCGCTGCGTCCGGTATCAGTCCGGAACGGATTCCGGATGTCCGGGAGATGACGGCCAATTTGAGCCGGGGCGGCTGGGGAACAGTTGCCGTTGACGGCCTGATACCGGGTGTCGCATTCTTTGACTTCCAAGGACACGGTTTGTTACCGATCGCAACGGATATCCGAAAGGTCGACAATATTCTCTACACACCGGCACCGGACATTCTGCACGAAGCAGCGGGACATGCACCAATCCTGATGAATCCGACGTACGCGGAATTCGTTCGCCGGTTCGGTGAGATTGGTGCCCATGCCTTTAACCATAAAGCGGAGCACGATGTTTTCAAAGCCTTGAAAAAACTGACGATCGTCAAGGAAAGCCCGTTTTCGACAAAGGCCGATATTGAGCAGGCGGAAATCGCCCTTGCTGAAACCCGGACACACGTCAAAGGGATTTCCGAAGCCAATGAAATTTCACGTCTCTTCTGGTGGACGGTTGAGTTCGGTCTGATCGGCGATATCAACAATCCGCAAATCTACGGAGCAGGTCTTCTTTCGTCCGTCGGTGAAAGCCGTCACTGCCTGACAGACGCTGTCGTCAAACACCCGTTTTCGCTTGAAAAAGCACTGGCGACGAAGCATGACGTCACGAGCATGCAAAAAGAACTGTTTGTCTGTGAATCATTCGAACAGCTCCGGGATGCGCTGGAAGAGTTCGCGCAAACGATGTCATATGTCCGCGGCGGTATCCACGGTCTGACGAAAGCCGTCGAGTCGGGCAATCTTTCGACGCTTGTCTTTGAGAGCGGCGTCTCGCTTGTCGGTGTGCCGGAAACACAGGAAATCCATGAATCTCTGCACCTCGTCAAGCTGACCGGTCCGACGGCGCTTGCTGCGAACGGTGAAGTTTTGACAGGACAAGGGCTCGCCGATCATCCGGAAGGATTTACACTCCTTCACGGACAAGAACTGAATGAAGTCCTGATGCAAGTCAAAGTCGGAGAGCAACTCGACTGGACAGAAGGGACAGTTCATCTCACAGGACAAATTTCAGCGATTCAAAATGTTAACGGTCATCGGGCACTCGTCATTCTGGAAGACGCGCAGGTGACAAATGCCGTTCAAACAACAGCGATGGACCGGATGGAACTGGTCGTCGGTGAAATCACATCAGCTTTCCCAGGAACAGAAGTCGAAGCGTTAAAACCGATTCCTGAGACAGTCGAATTCGAACGGATTGAACGTCCGTTGACAGCAGCCGACCCAATCTTTGAAGCTGTTCGGGAAATGCGGGAAGGACGGGCTGACCGTCAATTGTTGCCACAGTTGATTGACCGGACACTCAATCAATTACCGGACGCTTGGTTACTCCGCCTAGAGTTGCTCGAACTGGCCGATGAAGTCGATCAGCCGCGACTAATCGCTGATCTCGACCGTTTGAAGCAGACATCGGTCGAACGGGAAGAATTGATTACACGCGGTATGCGTCTGCTCGATCTCGTCCGGTAAGCGGACGGTCGAGAAATCCCTTGAAACCTGTTAGAATGGAAACCGTGTGAAAGTGAAACGGAACAGGGGAGTGACCGATATGAAACAACCGAACTACTATCAGGACGTCAAACAATTCCATCAGACGTTCCATCATCCGGGGGCGGATCAACCGACAGCGATTCCGCTCGACCGCGGTGTCAAACGGGCGACCTGGACAGCAGAAGAAGCAGTCGTCGAGTTCCTGCATCAGTCGTCGCAAAACGAAACGGAGTTTTTAGCTGCCATCGAGACGTTTAAGGCAGGACTCGATCAGGCCGTTAAAAAATCACTGAAGGAAACCTATCCGGTGACGGAAGTCGAACGGCTCGTCGGCCAAGGTGATGCCTTGACGGATGCCCTGTACTTCATCATGGGCAGTTTTGTTGAAGCCGGTCTTGAGCCGGGACCGTTGTTCGAAATCGTCCAACAGGCCAACATGGCGAAACTCGGTCCGGACGGCCAACCGATTTTCCGGGAATCGGATCAGAAGGTCATGAAGCCGGACGGCTGGTTGCCGCCGGAGCCGCAACTCGAAGCAGAAGTAGTGCGCCAAATGAAAGAAAAAGCATGAAAAAAGGAAGTAAGCCGCACATGCGGTTTACTTCCTTTTTGTTCAGACCTGATAACGGGACAACGACAACTTCCCGGGACGATCAAAGACGATTCCTTCCGCCTCGAGTGCCAGTTGCTGTTCGTCACCGTCCAGCGAGATTTCGCCTTTCGCATTCAAGACACGGTGCCAGGGCAACTGCTCCTTCCGGCTCAGGCTGTGGAGAATCCGTGCCACTTGCCGGGCTGCCCGCGGGTTTCCGGCAAGCCGGGCGACTTGACCGTACGTCATGACACGCCCTGCCGGAATCGAACGGATGATAGCCACGACCTCTTGTGTAAACGGAATCAAAGGGTTTCCTTCGTGGAGACGATATACTGTTGAATCTTATCATCTTCATCAAACCCGATCGTGACATCGGTGATCCCTTGTTGCAGACGGATCTGCAGTTCGAGCCGGTCTTTGATGTCATCCGCCTGTGCAATCGTCAAGGCCGGATCGACTTCGATCTCGACTTCGACATGGAAATGATCCCCTTCCTTGATGACTTCGAGCTTACTGATGTCGCGAACATCGGCATCTTTCATGATGAGACCGCCGAGCCGTGCTGCCATCGTCTCATCGGCTTCACCGAGCGCACCGGCCGCGTTTTGTAAAAAGACGTTGCCGACGACATAAAACATCATCAGTCCGATGATGATCGACGCAATCCCTTCCGCCTGATGGAACGGTGTCAGGTGCGAGATGATGACGGCAATCATCGCGACGAGTCCGCCGGCCGTTGCGACTAAATCTTCGAGGAAGACAAGCCGTGTCGCGGGTTTTGCCTGTTTTAAGGCACGGAAGCTGTCGAGAATCAATTTGGGGCCTTTTGTCGTGAGGCGGGCATCGTGGGCGATTTCCTGCATCGCTTTGTAAAAGACGCCGCTTTCGAGGACGACACCGACAAATAAGACGGACAGTGTAATCCAAAAACCGGTTGATTCGGTCGGTTCAATGATATGGGCAATGCCTTCATGAATCGTTTCGTAGGCCATGATGCCGACGAATAAAATCGCCCCGAGCAGGACGAGGTTGACGAGACGGCCGAACCCGTTCGGGAACCGTTTAGTTGGCGCCTTCTTACTGAGGGCGGAGCCAATGAAGACAAAAAACTGGTTGGCGGCATCGCCGAACGTATGCATCATCTCGGCAAACATAGCGACGTTTCCCGTTAAGACATAAGCAACTGCTTTAATGATGGCGATAATCGAGTTAACGATACCGGCGGTCAGAGCCGAGCGGTTACCGCGTTTTAATAAGGTAATGAATTCTCCCATGATGCGTCTCCTTTAGCTAATAAACTTGATTACTAATAGTAGTATGTTACACCAGATGACGTGATTAAAACCAATTCAAACAAAAAAAGACCAAATCGCTATAAGGCGATTCGGTCAAATAAGCATTATTTTAAATCTACTTTTTTGTTGATTTCATTCGAGTCGTCGTTGCCGACCGCTTTTTTCAACAGCTGTTTGACGGATTTCGTCGTGTTTCCTGTTTCCCAGTATTCGGCGCCTTCCGTGTTGACCTTGATCAGGACAACTTTTGGATCTTCGTACGTCGTACCGAGGTACGCTTCGTAACGCGGGCTCCACAATTCTTTTTTACGGGCTACATCTTCGACGAATTCTGCTTTTCCGCGAATCGAGACATATGATTTGTCGACATACGCGACGTTGACGTTCGGATTTTTAAGGATTTCAGTATATTTGCCTGTATCTTTTGATGTAAGGAACCAGAGATCGCCATCGAACTCGATATCCTGTGTTTGCATCGGACGTGAGACGAGACCTTCGTCAGAAACAGTCGTCAGCATCGCTGTTTCGATTTTATCGATTAATTTTTTGACCGTTTCGACGGCTTCTTGATTTGATGTATGATTCGTTGACATAAAAAAACACCTCATCCTTTAAGTTTTTGTTGCGGCTACTTTAAGAATGTTCCCTGAATTTCAAATTGAAAACGTCGCCATCCGGTAAACAGGCAGTTTAATTGCATTCGATTATCAGACAGGCGTACAGTTTAGACATGAAGTCAACATCAAGGGGAGAGATTATACATGAAATTAAGTATTTTGGATCAGTCGCCGGTCTCAAAAGGACAGACGCCGTCAGAAGCCTTACATGAAACGGTTGAACTGGCGAAGATTGCCGATGAACTCGGTTATACGCGGTTATGGGTGTCGGAACACCACTTTGCGAAGACGCTTGCCGGATCAAGTCCGGAAGTTCTGATCGCCTACATGGCAGCCGTCACGAAACAGATTCGTCTTGGTTCAGGGGGCGTCATGTTACCGCATTACAGTCCGTATAAAGTCGCGGAGAACTTCCGTGTCCTCGAAGGACTGGCACCGAACCGGATTGATTTAGGACTCGGTCGTGCACCGGGCGGCATGCCGCTCGCGACACGTGCCCTTCAGGAAGGATCGTCACCGCGGTTCGGCGGAGCCGACTACGGCGCTCAACTCGATGATCTCGTGGATTATTTGAAAGACGGTGCACCGGCTGATCACCGCTTTGCAGGACTCGTCGCGACACCGGAAGTCGATACGACACCGGAAGCCTGGTTGCTCGGATCAAGCGGCGGCAGTGCGTTAAATGCCGCACAGCGCGGATTTGGATTTGCCTTCGCCCATTTCATCAACGGACAAGGCGGTCAAGAAGTAATGGATTATTACCGTCATAACTTCATGGCGACGTCATTTAATGAGACACCGCAGACACTCGTCTCGATTTTCGTGACATGTGCCGAAACAACGGAAGAAGCGGAACGTTTGGCTTCGAGTCTCGATTTGTCATTGCTCTTGCTTGAAAAGGGAGTTTCCTCTACCGGTACTCCGACTCCGGAAGAAGCAGCGGCTTATCAGTACTCGTTCCAAGATCAGTTCCGGATCGCCGAAAACCGGAAACGGATGATCGTCGGAAACCCGGAAGATGTGGCGCGTCAGCTGCAAAATCTCGCCGACTCTTACGGAACGGATGAAGTGATGATTGCTTCGATGATTGCCGACAAGGAAGCAAAACAACAATCACTCCGTCTCATCATGGATGCAGTCAAAGCAACGGTTTAATGAATGAAGAACGTTCATCTCAGCTCGCTGAGGTGGACGTTTTTTCATGCCCGGGAAGAGATTCCTTCGTAAAGCGTTCCGTCCGGACGTCGTGGCGCAAGTGGAAAAACCCGATTCCGACCGTTACGAGTAAACCGATGGAACTGATTCCGAGGATCAGATTGAGTGAGATGTAATCACTTAACAAGCCGAATAACAACATCCCGATTGGCGTAATGCCCATTGCGAGTGATTCCAGAACACCGATAACCCGCCCTAAGTAAGCAGGATCGGTTTGCCGCTGGACGAGCAACTGGATCGGAATGTTTGACCGGAGGATGATGAACCCGACCGTAAAGGAGAAGAGGAGAAAATAACCAAATGTCCAGTTCGACGGAACGATCCCGAGTAACGGTAACAGCGGTGAAAGAAATAACACCCCGACTAAAGCAACTGACTGGAACAACGTCATCAACGGACGCTTGATGGTGAAGCGGGGAAGAGCAAGCATCAGGGAGCTGAGCAACAGACCGGCACCTAAAGCGGCTTCAATCGTTCCGAATTGGAAAGCGGTGAAGCTAAGGCCGTCGAGCAGGATAATCGGATAGATGACTTCGAGTGCAATGAAAAAGAAATTCAAGACAAGTGCCATCAAGATGAGTGTCGTCAGGACACGTTGCTTGAATAAATAGCTGTAGCCTGACTGAAAGTCTGTCCAAAATGAAGGCGAGCTTTCTTCACGGGGAGAAGGAATGGTTCTAAATGTCAGACTGGCGTTCCAAATCGCGGCTAAGGTGAATAACGTGAGTGGCAAGAGGGCAAAAAGATGGATTGGTGCAAAGGCTAACAGGAAACCGGCCAGCATCGGAGCAACAATCGATGAAAGGGAGCTGATGCTTGAAATGAGGGAATTACCGCGCTGTAATTCGGCATCATCGAGTAGACGCGTCAATGAACTCATCAAGGTGACGGAAAGGAATGTCGACAGAACAGTCAAAAGGGCACTGATGATCATGTAATGAATGGTGTGGACAGGAAAGAAGACGGCGTATCCTGCAAATAGGGCGAGTATGAAGGCACTTGTCGCCTCGGTCGTGACGATGATTTTTTTCCGGTTCCAGCGATCAGATAGAACACCAGCAACCGGGGATAACAGAATCCTCGGTAGCGTGCCGGCAAGTAAGACAAGTGCGAATTGAAGACCGGAAGACGTTTCCCGTAACACGGTCAGACCGGCGACAAACGTAAACAGACTGGCGGCGAATAACGAACAAAACTTACCGAACAGTAGCCGTTGCAGATTTTTTGACATCATGATTCCTCCTTTTTTTGTTCAATTTAATTGAACTTTCCTTTATACTAGAGGAATAGGGAATGATTGTAAATATAAAAGTTAAATTTAATTTAACTTATTTGATAAAGTGAGGGACCAACGATGCTTGGACAACGAATTAAAAGTTTCCGGAAAGCGAAAAAAATGACGCAGTCTGATGTCGCGGACGGCATCATGACGAAGTCGATGCTCAGTATGATCGAGAACGAAAAAGCTACGCCGTCTTTGCCGGCGTTACAATCGATCGCAAGCCGTCTGCATGTCTCCATCGACGAGTTATTGATTGATCCGCGTGCCGTCGAAATGAAACAGATGATTGAAAAAATCAATTCGGCCGCAAGCGGTTATTATGCGGAAGGACAGATTGCGACGATGCTCGAGCCGTATTTAGAGCCCGCCATCAATTCGTACTGGCAAGGACAAGTTTATTACGAGTATGGAAGTGCTCTACGTTTTTCCGATACTGAAAAAGGATTACATTACTTCGATTTGGCGGAAGACGTATTTAAACAGCTTGGCTTACGGGATGAACAGATTAAAGTACAGATTTCAAAAGTCTATTTTTTATTTTTCCTGCGCCGTTACGAAGAAGCGTACCGGAAGATTGACGGGATGATGATTTTTCAGGATGTCCCGCTCGCGCATGAGACGTTTCTTGATTATCAAATGTTGCAGGCAATCCGTGTCAGTGTGATTGATGATAACTGGAGTCAGTCAATCGTGTTCTTACGGGAAGGGATCCGCTACATGCGGGAAAAGGGTGTCTACAGTGATGTCAGTAACTATCACCGGTTGCTCGCCCTGTTTTTAAGTTTGGAAGAGGAGTACGAAGCGGCAGAATTTGAACTTGAAAAATTACAGCACTTCTTTTTATTCACGGAAGCGACGCCACTGGATCAAATTCTTGTCGACTTGACGAAAGGATCGATTGCCGTCCATCGCAAGGATTACGCCGCAATTCGTGAGGCACGGGAACGACTGATCGAAGTTGAAATTGAAGCCTGCCTTCATTACATCGGGTATTTCGAAGTCTATCTTTGTCTGTGGAATGATGTAAAAGAGACACTTCCGTTTGACCTGCCAAGCGCAATTTCGAAAATTTGGAGGAATGCGCACTTATGGCGGGCCGGTGGGGAGTACGATCACGCGATGATGTTATACGCGCTCACACTTGCAATGCGGGCCGGAGTCGGATTGGATCGTCAAGCAGAAGTGGAAGAACTCACGAGACAACTGTCACCCGGTCATTTCAAACGGCAAATTGAGGAAATGTTAGCAGATTTGGCATGAAAAAAACAGGACCAATCGGGAAAATACCCGGTTGGTCCTGTTGGATTAGAGTGCTTTAAAACCAAGTAACTTTTGTGTCCAGTAGCGTTCAGACAGACGACTGATGCCGAGTGACGGTGTGTTGGCATGAATGAACTGATCGTTGTTCAACATGATGCCAATGTGAGTCGGACCGGCTGCATACGTATTTTCAAAGAAAATGATGTCGCCGCGGACAGGTTGACGTAATTTTGATAATTTTTGACCGAGGTAGCCGTCATTGTTCCAGTAGCCGTTGACGTTCGTCCGGGCCACTTTGTAGCCGGCCGTATTGAGCGCATAATTGATGAAACCGGAGCAATCGAATCCACCGTTGACGGGACTGCTTGAACCCCAGACGTACGGTGTACCGAGGTACTGTTGACCGATTGAGATGGCTTTTTCCATGATGCCTGACGCCGGAATCGTCGTCGTTGGCGGGGTGACGGGTGGTGTCACCGGAGTAGAGACAGAGCCGGTCGTGATGTAGGCTTTAGCCACATAATAATAAGCGGTACCGATTTTAATCTGATACCAGCCGGCACTTGTACCGGTCGTTTCGCCCATGACTTGAACCGTTGATCCGTGTGCAAGTTGTGTGAAGACGGTCGATGCCGTCGATGGAGCAGTCCGGACATTTAGGCCGGTCGGTGCATCGACTTTATACGTTTTCGACTGGTCGACCGGTGTGACCGAGACACCCGGTGTTGAAGGAGAGGGCGGCGGTGCATCCTTAGCCGTCGCTGAGACATAACTCGAGGCGACATACAGTGCTTTGCCGTCCAACTGAATTTGATACCACGTATCGACCGCACCTGTTACTTTCAGGACGGTTTTGTGCGCCAGTGTTTTATAGATTTTTCCTGTCGTCGAAGCGGAAAGGCGGGCATTCAGCCCTTCTTTAGCATTGACTTCGTACTGCTTGGACGAATCGACAGCTTTGACGGCCGTTGAAACAGGAGGTGTGACCGGTGTCGTGACCGGCGGTTTTGATCCTGTCGTCACGGTCGATTTTTTAGCGGTGACCAGTGTCGTATGGACATAAGCGGATTTGTTTTTGTAATTGATTTCGTACCATTCACCGGTTTTCTTTTTAACGGAAAGACTGACGTTCTTCGCCAGTTTACCAAGCGATTTAGAAGCGGTCGTTGCTTTCTCACGCACGTTGACGGACGAGGTGTTCGTTATGTAGGTCGTGGTTGTCGGTGCTTTTGCTGGAACGGTTTTGACGTATGCGGCTGTAATGAAAGCCTTTTTCGATTGGTGACGAATTTCGTACCAGGATCCGGTCTTTTTGACTGCAGTGACCGTCGTTCCTTTTTTAAGTGTGGTGATGACAGGAGCGGAAGTAGTGGCAGCAGTCCGGATGTTGACGTTGTCTGTCAAGATGAGTGTCGTTGATGCGGCTTCGACGCCGGTGGCTGAGCTGATCAGCGCAAGTGTCGTCAAAGTGAGAAAAGTCTTTTTCACGTAGTGTGGCTCCCTTCCAAAATAGTGAGTCTTGTTCGATGAGGCATCGAATCATTGTTACCATTTTGTCATAAGAAGACAGGGATTCACCTTATTTTAAAATATATTTTTTGAGAAAGAAATTCGAGTTATTTTCAAAAAAAGAAGAAAGAATTGTAAACGAGAATTATTTTCAGTAATCCTGTACACTAAAGATAATTTGGAAGGAGGACTCGCATGTTAAAACGATTTTATCACTATTACATACCGCATAAACGATTGTTTTGGCTGGATTTTTCGTCCGCCTTGTTCGTCGGTCTGCTCGAGCTCGCTTTTCCGCTTGCTGTCAAATGGTTCATCGATTCACTGTTACCGGACGGTGAGTTAAACTGGATCATTCTCGTCAGTGTCGGATTACTCGGTCTGTATGTCATCAGTACGTTGATGCAGTTCGTCGTCAACTACTTTGGTCATAAGCTCGGCATCAACATCGAGACGGATATGCGGCGGCAATTATTCGGTCATGTCCAAAAACAGTCGTTCCGTTTTTTTGACAATACGAAGACCGGTCATATCATGAGCCGGATTACAAATGACTTGTTCGACATCGGTGAACTGGCCCACCATGGTCCGGAAGATGCCTTTATTGCCGTCATGACATTGATCGGTGCATTCTCGATCATGCTGACGATCAATGTGCCGCTTGCACTGGTGACGATTATTGCCGTTCCGTTCCTGATCTGGTTGATCAGTTATGCGAACGTCCGGATGAACCGGTCGTGGGACCGGATGTACGGTAACATTGCCGAGGTCAACTCCCGGGTGGAGGACAGTGTCTCCGGCATTCGCGTCGTTCAATCGTTTACGAATGAAGCACATGAAGTGGCACGGTTCGAAAAAGACAATCGGACATTCCGGCAGTCGAAGATCAATGCCTATAAAGTCATGAGTACGAGTCTGTCCGGTATCTATCTGACGACCCGGTTGATGACGCTTGCCGTCCTCGTCGTCGGAGCATACCTCAGTTACCAGGATAAACTGAGTTACGGAGAGTTGGTCGGATTCATTCTCTATATGAACATCTTATTGAAACCGATTGATAAAATCACAGCATTACTCGAACTCTATCCAAAAGGAATGGCCGGTTTTAAACGGTTCCTGGAAATGATTGATCATGATGAAGAACTCAAGGATGCTCCGGATGCCATTCAAGTATCAACGTTAACGGGTGCTATCCGGTTTGATGACGTCAGCTTCGGTTACGAAGCCGAGCGGTTGATTTTAAAAGACATCAGCCTGTCTGTAGAACCGGGACAGACGATTGCCTTTGTCGGAACGTCAGGAGCAGGGAAGACAACGATTTGTTCCCTGATTCCGAGGTTTTATGACGTGACGGATGGTGCCATTACGATTGACGGCATCGATATCCGGCAGATGACGAAATCGTCGTTGCGGCAACAAATCGGAATCGTGCAACAGGATGTCTTTCTGTTTTCGGGAACGATTGCTGAAAATATTGCGTACGGCGATTTGTCGGCCGATCGTGCTGACATCGTGGAAGCGGCGGAACGGGCGCATCTCGGACAGATGATTGCCGATTTACCGGACGGATACGACACCGAGATCGGGGAACGGGGATTGAAGCTGTCAGGTGGACAAAAACAACGGTTGGCGATTGCGCGGATGTTCTTGAAAAATCCGCCGATCCTGATTCTGGATGAAGCAACGTCGGCTCTTGATACCGAAACGGAAGCAATCATCCAAGAGTCTTTGGCCGAACTGTCGAAAAACCGGACGACGCTGATCATCGCACACCGTCTGGCGACGATTCGTCAAGCAGACCGGATTCTGGTCGTGACGAAAGACGGAATCGTTGAAGACGGGACACACGAAGAACTGGTCGAAAATGGAGGGTACTTCGCACGACTCCTTGACCGCCAACGCGTCTGATAAACCGGAAGTCAACTCATCCTCAAGATGAGCAGGGCTTCCGGTTTTTTGATCGATGGAAGAAAGGCGGAATGATTTTACAGGAAGCGGGAACATATAAGAGAAGGGAGGACGGGGACATGTACGGTTTGTTTTGTGAGAACTATAATGAAACCTATTCGACGTTACATGGGGAATCTTCACATGATTTTCACCGCTTTTTTGCCTTGTCATATACGATTCAAAATACGGTCTTCGACAAAGCAGCGTATGACCGGATGATGCAAATCGTCAAACAGAAGACAACCCGGTTTTCAGCTCTGCGCAGCCGATATACACCGCTCTTGATTTCGCATATCCAACTCAACAGTTCCGAACCGGAGCGGTTGCTCGAACGGGTCATCGAGGCGGAGCGCCATATCAAACGGCGTTTCATTAAAGAAAAGGCGGTCCGGCCATTTTTTGCTCTCGGCGAAGTCTTGAACCGTGAACAGGGCATTGATGCCTTTCCGATTGTGGAACAACTTCGACAGACACGCCCTGTCCTCAATCTAGCGAAACAATATGTCGTGACGTCAACGCTTATGGAAGGGGGCAACCTTCCGGAACGCTTCACCGAGACGGTCGATGAGGCCGAACGGTGGCTCGAACGATGGATGAAGCCGTCGAGCGAACGGTTGATGACCGCACAGATTTTAGCTACATCCGGTGCGATGGACGATCAAAAATCAAGGATTCAAGCCTGGTGTGAAATGATGGAAGAGCGGGAATTGCGGATTTGGGATCGGATTTTCCCGTTGCTGGCGTTACTGGAGACAACCGAACGGGTCGATATGATTTACGTGACACGTGTCGTCGACCGGGAACGGTCTCGGAACCGCTTTTCGGATGAAGTCAATTGGTTGATTGCGTTTCATCTGTTGCTTGCGAAAAGCGGCAAAAGCCGCCTGCAGTCGGCCCTGCTAATTTTAGCAACGCTTGAACTGACAAAAAAGCCGTGAGAAAACATTCAAAAAAGATCCTCGGCGAATTCGTCGAGGATCTTTTGATAAGTCCGATGATTAGTCAAACGTCGTAAAAGTGGCATGCTGTTCGACCGGATACAACTCTTTACCGGCGACATCATTTAAAATCAGTTGATTGCGTGAAACGGACATGCCGAGATTATCAGCTGCCGGTCCATGCGACAGCTCGAGATTCGTTGTCGCATATAAATGATGGTTCGTTGGTACAGTACGGCTGATCCGGTAGTTGGCGTCGACCTTCCAGGCCTGTTCACCTTCGAACTCGATGTCGAGCCGGTTAGTGAAGCGGGGAAGTGACGGAACGAAACCGGTCGCAGCGACGACGGCACCGGTTTTGGAAGTCCGTTGTTCATTCAGTTCGGTATGTCGCATCGTAATCGTAAAGTCTGAATCGTATGAAATCTGATCGACTTCCAAGTTGGCCCGGATTTTGACCCGTTGTTGTTCTTCCGGTGATAAATCATAGAGATGTTCATAGATGGCTTGCAGCGTTTCGGGACTGATGCCGTTTTGGGAACGCGTGAATTTGGCGACTGCTTCCTGTCTGATAGCAAGCGGCAGACTGTTGAAGTAACGGACGTAACTTGGAGAAAAGATTTCTTCCCCCAGTTTGCCGGTCTCAAGCGTCTCGAAAATAGTCGAGCGGGAAATCCATTCGAGTTCAAAGGTTTCCGGACGGTCGCTCGTCAGTAAATCGAGGAAAATTTCGGCCGCACTTTGACCGGAACCGACGATGCTGACTTTATCCTGTTGCAGGATTGCTTCTTTTTCCATGACGTATTGGGTGTTGTGGATGACATTTTTATCAAAGCTCTCCGGAATCGAAGGTTTCGAACCGGTTCCGAGCACGACGTTTCGTGTTTCGTATGTCGTCCGTTTACCGGTCGCAACTTCTTCGACCAAGACTTCATAACTGTCACCCGTATCTTGAATATCGATGACGCGGGTCGAAAAATGTAAATCGTCGAGCTGAGTCGAGACCCATTTCAAGTAAGCATTATATTCTTGTCGCGAAATAAGTAGTTTTTCGTAAAAATAAAACGTATGCAAACGGTTGAGGGATCGTAAATAGTTCAAATACGTAAACGGGCTTGTCGGATCGGCAAGTGTGACAAGATCGGAAATGAAGCTTGTCTGCATCATCGAATCCTTGATCATCATCCCGGGATGCCAAGAGAATTGTTCGCTTTCGTCAAAAAATAGTGTCCGTAAAGGTGTCGGATGGGCCAGAGCACTTAACCCCAGATTCATCGGTCCGATCCCTACGCCAATCAAATCATACATAAAAAAAGCCTCCCAATCGATATTGTTATAAAACAATACCCGATATAGGAGGGGGTTGAAACGTATCTTGTCAGTTCTTTACAGTTGATCGGTCGTTGTTGTTTTGGTCGAAACCGTCATTTGTTTCCCGTCACGGATGATGTTCAACGTGACGTTGCCGTCCGATTTGATCAACGCGGTTTTAATGTCGACAAAACTTTTGATTTCCTCATTATTGATTTTCGTGATGACATCACCGGTTTTCAATTTTGCAGAAGCGGCGGGACTGTTCGGTTCGACGGACATGACGACGACGCCTGTTTTTTGTGATTCCGGCAATTTGACTTGATCCAGCAGGTAACCGGCTGGGAAGGCTGAGACATCCTGCAGTGCGACACCGAGTGTCGGATGTTTAACTTCACCGTTTGTTTCGAGCTGTTTTAAAATCGGCAGTGCATCATCGATCGGGATGCTGAAACCGACGCCTTCGACGCCAGTTTCGGCAATCTTCATCGAGTTGATGCCGACCAGTTGTCCTTGTTCATTGATCAAGGCACCACCGGAGTTCCCCGGATTGATGGCGGCATCCGTTTGGATCACCGTCGTATTGAAGTCGTCCTGTCCATCCTTGTTCGTATCAACGGGAACCGTCCGATCGTTTGAGCTGACGATCCCTCGGGTGACCGAGTTTTGGAACTCACCGAGCGGGTTACCGATGGCGAGCACGGTTTGACCGGCTTTTAAGTCAGCCGATTTTCCGAGCGTGATGACGGACGGAACATCACTGGCGTTGACTTCCAATACGGCTAAATCGTACGTTTCGTCACTGCCCAGTAATTTGGCGCTGAGTGTTTTGCCATTGTTTAACGTAACCTCGAGTTTAGAGGCTCCGTCGACGACGTGGTGGTTCGTAATGATGTAGGCTTTACCATCTGTTTTTTTATAAATGACACCTGAGCCGGAACCCGCTGCTGCCTCTTCCTGACTCATCGAATTCCCCGATTGATAGTTCGTGACCGTGACGACGGATTTTTGAGCCGTTGCGACAGCGTTTGTCACGGGATCGCTTGTCGTCGTCGAAATTTGTTTTGGCATGCCGTTTGAGAGTGGTGTATCGGCGACTTGCTGTTTTTGATCCATTAAAATCGGAAAGGCGACCGTTGCGGTAAGTACAGCACCGATGATGCCTCCGGTAAGTCCCGGTAAGAGTTGTCTTGTTTTTCCTGCCATCGAAATCCATCCCTTCATGTAGTGTTTTTCTAAGATTAATGTATCAAATTTAATCGTCCGGAATGAAATTACGGTGGTTTTTCCAAAATGCCTCATCATTCCCCATAATTCGACAACAATCTCAAACAGTTGAGTCGCGTCGGCCAGTTCGGTACACTGAGTGTGTTTCGTACTTAAGTAACCGACTTAGTCACAAAGGGAGAGATTCAGATGAAGTATGTACTGCGTGTTTTGTATGGTGCCGGTCTGTTGTTTGCCGGAATCGGTCATTTTCGAAATGAAAAGGGGTTCGTTAAGATTATGCCCGCTTTCATCCCGTTCAAACGTTTTTTCGTCCAGGTGACGGGTGTCATCGAAATCCTGTACGGTTTGATGTTGCTGTCCGGACGTGGTGTTGATCTCGTCCGGAAGACATTACCGGCATTTTTATATGCCGTCTTACCGGCAAACATCAATATGGCAGTCAATCCGAAACCGATTAACGGAAAAACATTGCCGGCTTGGGGACTATGGGGCCGTTTGCCGTTGCAGTGGGTCTTGATTGCGTTTGCTAAACGTTTGAAATAAGGACTGCATTAAATTGTCAGGACAAAACAAAAGGGTGACCGGAAAGCAATCAGTTGCTTTTCCGGTTACCCTTTTCATCATTCAATTAAAAACGTTTTTCGACGGCGAGGATGGCTGCGTTGGCAATGTCTTCGTATGTCGAATCGTTCGGATGGAACTGGTCGCTTGAAAGATCACGTTTGACGTCACGGACGAGATTAAACGTATCGATGATTTCGATATCGTATTTCAGACCGAGTGTCCGTGATTTCGCATTCCATTCCTGGACGATGGCGTCAAACGCCTGTCCATTTTCACTGGCGCGGAACGGATTGTAGAGTCCGACATAAAAGATGACGGCATCCGGATTTTCTTCACGCAGGATCTTGAATGTCTTGGCGAGGTTGGTTTGGGCCGTTGCAATCGTGGCGGCTGTCTTTTTCGCATTGAAGTTTGCGACACCTTCACCGCGGTTGAATAAATCGTTTCCGCCAATCGTCACCGAGATGACTTTCGCTTGGGACAACGTGCGACGGACTTCCTTTTGTTTCAATTGTTTTAAGAGATCTTCCGTCCGGGCACCGCTGACGGCGAGATTTTGGAAACGTTCGACGCGGTCCTTTTTGACAAGCTCGCGGCCGACGATAGCGGCGTAACTGTTTCCGTTCGAGGCACCGACGCCGCGTGTCAGGGAATCACCGAGCGCGACATAGGTTCCGCCTTTTTTGACCGGTTCTTCCTTGGTCGGCGTCAAGACGGCCCGTTTCGGGGGATTGACAACATCGTTATAGGCACTGGCAAAGCCGTACCCGAAGACTGCCGTTAAAATAAGAGAAACTATTAAAAAAAGTGGCCAAAGATATCGTTTCATGAACCGTTCCTCCTTTTGCTGTTACTATGATTGTAGCAAACCTTTTTGGAATGTGCGGTTTTGAAGTGTTCCAATAAGGTAAATCATTCATTATTCCGCTAGAATGGATACTAAGAGGTGAGAGACGTGAAACCAACCGTAAAATTAGAATCAGTCACAAAAGTCATTGGAAAGAAAACGATCATCGATAATATTTCATTTGAAATCTTCCCCGGTGAAGTGTTCGGATTCCTCGGACCCAATGGTGCCGGAAAGACGACGACGATCCGTATGCTCGTCGGATTAATCAAACCGACATCCGGTAAAATCACGGTCTGCGACTTTGATGTCCGGAAACAGTTTGTTCAAGCGATGCAACGAATCGGCTCGATCGTTGAAAATCCCGAACTGTACAAATATCTGACGGGTCGTGAAAATTTACAAGTCTTCTCACGGATGTTGCCGAATGTCGACGATGCCCGGATCCAGGAAGTCATTGACCTGGTCGATTTGACGGCACGCGTCGACGATCAAGTCCGGACCTATTCGCTCGGGATGCGTCAGCGTCTCGGGATTGCCCAAGCGTTGCTCGGACGGCCCGACGTCCTGATTCTTGATGAACCGACGAACGGACTCGATCCGATGGGAATCCGCGATTTACGTCAATTCATCCGGAAATTGGTCGATGAGACCGGTTTGTCGGTCCTCGTTTCCAGTCATATCCTGGCGGAAATCGAGATGCTGGCGGATCGTGTCGCCATCATGAGTTACGGAAAAATCGTGCAGGTCGGAACGGTCAAGGAACTGGTCGAGTCGCTTGCACCGGGAGTCGACTGGCGTGTCGATGATGCGTTTAAAGCAAACGAAATCCTGTCCGCGTCGCCTGACGTCCAGGTCTCGGAAATTGTGGATGCCAATACGGTCCATACTCTGATGGATGCAAGCAAGACACCATCCTTGAATAAACAGCTGTTCGAAGCGGGTGTCGAAGTGTGGACGATCGAACGGAAAGTCCAGACGCTCGAAGATCTCTTCATTACATTGACAGGAGGAGATCATATTGCGTAATCCGAACATGCTCGGTTTGATTCAAAACGAAGTCATGAAGATTGCTTCGAAAAAACGTTTTGCCGTCGTTGCCATCATCTTAGTGGTCCTCGTCTCGATGTTCACGTATGCGCAGTACCGTGACATTCAGGAACAGATCAAGAAACAGGGAACGCTCGATTGGCGGGTCGAATTGCAACAGGATATCGTCGATACTCAAAACCGTCTGGCTTCGAGCAGTATCCAGGACGAATTCCGCCAGTTTTTAGAATTTGATTTAAAGCAAAATCAATATTATCTCGATAACGACATCAATCCGAATTATCCGGGGGCGCCGACCTTCATCCGGATCTTCTTCTCCCAAGGATTGACGTTAATTCTACCGCTCTTCATCATCGTTATCATGGCAGATATCGTCAGCGGAGAGCAGAATGACGGGACAATTAAGACGTTGCTGTCCCGTCCTGTAAGGCGCTGGAAGATCCTGATGGCGAAATGGTTGACGGTCCTGCTCTATACGTCGATGCTGATGGCGTTGACTGCCGCCGTCTGTTATGCGATTTCCGGTATCGTTCTCGGATATGACGGTTGGACCGCACCGATCCTGACCGGATTCCAGGCGTCGCCGAGTGGAACGTTCTCGACCGAATTCGTGCATACGATACCGATGTGGGAATATCTGCTGATGGCGATTGGTCTCGCCTGGATCGTCACGGCCGTCGTCGCGACGATTGCCTTAATGGTGTCCGTGCTTGTCAAAAACACGGCAACCGGTATCGGCATCATGATGGCTGTCCTGATTTCCGGAACTTTGCTGACGACGCTTGGTTCAAGCTGGACGAGTTCGAAATATCTCGTCAACGTCAACTTCGGTTTGATTAACTATCTCGACGGACAAGCTCCGCCGATCGAAGGGATGACGTTACCGTTCTCGCTCACCGTTCTGCTCTGCTGGACGATCGGCGCGTTGGTTGTCGCATTCTGGAATTTCACACAAAAAGATATGTACTGATACGTACAGTTCAAAAAAAAGTCCCTTCTCCGTAATGGAAAAGGGACTTTTTGCAGATGTCGGGCATCTGCATGGAATCAAGAGGGGAATCCCTCTGAAAAGAAGCCGATGCAGGTCGGCTTCTGCGCTACGTAACAATCGTACTTTTATCATAGCGATTCCAGTAATTGGTGTCAAACCTGCTTGAAAGGGTTTACGAAGTCCTGGTTTTGTCAAAAGGTATCTAAAGACAACGAGGAGGTGCCGAAATGGCTGATTGGGGAATTATGCTGACAGGTTTGGTCATTTGTGGATGGTGTGTATTTAGTGCGGTATACGATGACTTCATCCGCCGTGTGTAACAGAACTCATTGAACCGTCTTCTTATGAGAAGGCGGTTTTTTTTTGTCGTGTCTGCGACTTGTCCGGATATGATACACTGACTACAAAAATGTATGAACTAGGAATGGTGATGTCATTGAGTAAACAGCCCGTCATTGTCATCGTTGGACCGACCGCTGTCGGAAAAACGAAGACAGGAATTGAATTAGCAAAAAAATTAAACGGTGAAATCATTTCCGGTGATTCCGTTCAGGTCTATAAACAGATGGACATCGGATCCGCCAAGGTGACACATGAAGAGATGGAAGGAGTCCCGCACCATCTGCTCGATCTCGTCGATCCGGATGACGAGATGAGCGTCGCGCGTTTTCAAACGCTGGCCCGGACAGCAATCGATGAGATTGCCGCCAAAGGCAAGCTGCCGATCATCGTCGGCGGAACCGGACTCTACATCCGGGCGATTCTGTACGATTATCAATTTACCGTCCAGGCGGAAAATAAAGCGTTGCGCGAGGAGCTGGAACAGTTCGCCCAAGCGGAAGGAGCAATGGCTCTGCATGAACGCTTGCGCCAGTTGGATACGAAACGGGCGGACGAAATTCACCCGAACAATATTCAACGGGTCGTCCGGGCGATCGAAGTCGCGATGAGCGGACAGACGCAAGTCTCCGGCAGTGAACCGAGTTTGTATGACAGTCTGTTGTTCGTCTTACATATGGAAGACCGAGAACAGCTGTACGACCGGATTGATCAGCGGGTCGACTTAATGATTGATCAGGGATTGGTTGCGGAAGTCGATCGATTGGTTGCAGCCGGCTATCAGGATACGAAAGCGATGCAGGCAATCGGCTATAAGGAAATCGTTCCGGTTCTCGAAGGAGCACCGATTGATCCGGCCGTCGAGCAGCTGAAACGGAACACCCGTCGCTTCGCAAAACGGCAACTGACGTGGTTCCGCCATCAATTTGACGGAAATTGGATTGAAATGGGAAGGCTTTCATTTGAAGAAAACTTCAAAATTATCTATGATAGAACAGTAGGGTTTCTGAAAGCGGTTAAATCGGAGTAGCCTGAAAGAAAAACAGATAAAAATAGAGGGGGCACGGGGGCTTATGAAGGCAACGTACAACATTCAAGACTATTTCTTAAATCAATTACGAAAAGATTCGGTTCCGACGACAGTGTTTTTAATCAGCGGGTATCAGTTACGGGGATTGATCAAGTCGTTTGACAACTTCACCGTCATTTTAGAATCGGAAGGCAAACAGCAATTGATTTACAAACACGCCATCTCGACGTTCGCACCGGCACGTAATGTGACGTTGTATGAACAGGAGACGGAAACGGAAGAAGTCACACGTTAAAAAAAGACGGCCGGGGGGTCGGCCGCCTACTTGATGGAGCAACGCTATGGCGTTGCTCCTTTTTTGTTACAACAAACCCTTCAGTTCATCGAACGCTTCCGCATAACGCCGGAGTGAAACCTCTTTATAAAGACACGTCTTCGTCAGCCGTTCCTCTTTCGTTAACTCTTCAAGATACGTACCGAGAATGAAACTGTTCCGCAGCATCGACGGCGTAATGATCCGTTTATTGTCTGACCGTTCGTTTAACTGACGCATCATCTTCGTGATCATGACGATCGACAATTGTTTCGGAGCATTTTTACTGTACACCCAGCGGAACGTCATCCGCGAGAAATCAAAGGCGACAAAAAACGGATCGGTCGAGTGGTACCGCGGACGGACCGGTTCCGGGATCGTCTTTAAATAACCAAGCATCAAATCCTGGTCGTCCCGTTCGAGGTGGAGCAGGTAGGCATTCCCGAGCCGGTCGTGAACCGTCATCTCGCGCTGTGCAAAATTCAAATCCTGCATCTTCAGACCGATGATGTGGTGGACGCGGAGACCGTAGCGGTAAAAGAGCCGTAAAATCAGTTCGTTCCGGTCGATCAGATACGGCCGCGCAACGAGCTGGTGGTCCGTCAAGCCCCGGTCGGACCGGTTCGTCCGGATCAGTTGCTCGTATTCGGCCAGTGACGCGATATGCTGCGGCGTCAGTTCGTGGGTCGGTTGGGCATATTCGATCAGCTTCGATTTCGTCTGCCGGATCTGGTAATTGATTTGATTGAGGACAGTGACAATTCGGGCGACCGTTGCCTGTTGATACAATTTTTCTTCGATCAAATACTCATTAATGAACGTTTTCCAGGTCTCGAGCGGAATCGCCTTGAAATCCTCGATTGTCTCGAGCGGCTGATCCACTTCGGTCATATAACGGTGAATTTCAATCAGATCGTACCGGTAACGCCGAATCGTCGAGTCCTGTCTGCCGCTTGCGCTGAGGAAAAACAGATACCGTTCGATGAATTCCGGCAAAGTGTAGTCAAGCCGTTCGCGTGCCATAACAGACCTCCTGTTTGAGATACTTTTCTTTATCATAAACCGAACGGATGTTTCCTGTCCAAAAATGTTCAGACAAGAGGTCCATGTGGTATGATTAGGGGCGCAGAAGGTTTGTTATTTTGAAAGGAATGATTATATGTCAGAACGCGTCATCGTCGTCGGTTGTCAGCTCCCCGGTGTACCGGATCATATTTATGAAGAATCGGTCGCGGAGCTCGAAGCACTCGTTACGACCGCGCACGCCGTCGTCGTGGGACGACTCGATCAAAAGCGTCAATCGATCGACCGCCGTACGTTTATCGGAAAAGGGAAGGTCGAGGAACTGGTCGCATTAGCACAGGAACTCGAACCGGATTTGATTATTTTTAATGCCGAAGTCACGCCGGGTCAGATGAAAAATATCCGGATTGCTCTCGAAGATCCGGAATCGATCAAACTGATTGACCGGACACAATTGATTCTCGATATCTTTGCCGGTCGTGCCCAGTCCCGGGAAGGGAAACTGCAAGTCGAACTCGCTCAGATGAGTTACCTGTTGCCGCGCTTGAGCGGGCAGGGAACCCAATTGTCACGTCTTGGAGGCGGAATCGGGACACGTGGTCCCGGGGAATCGAAACTTGAGACCGACCGCCGGCATATCCGCCGCCGTGTCGACGAAATCAAGAAACAGTTGGAAACGTCCGTTGCCCACCGTGCCCGTTACCGGGAACGTCGGAAAGAAAACCAGACGTTCCAAATCGCACTCGTCGGATACACAAACGCCGGGAAATCAACGATTTTCAACCGGTTGACCAATGCCGACACGTATGAAAAAAACGAATTATTTGCGACGCTCGATCCGTTGACGCGTCAGCTCGACCTGCCGGAAGGCGGACAGATTCTGTTGACGGATACCGTCGGGTTCATTCAGGATCTTCCGACGAAATTGATTGCGGCGTTCCGGTCGACACTCGAAGAAGTGCTCGAGGCGGATCTGATTCTTCACGTCATCGATGCCTCAAGCGAACATTATCTGAATCAGATGCAGACGACGAATGATGTCCTCGATGAACTCGGTGCCGGAGACATTCCGCAACTCGAGGTCTTCAATAAAAAAGACCAGTTGACGCATTTATTCAGTGGCGGAAAACTGTTGATTTCGGCCCTTGATCCGGCAGACATCGATCGTTTGACCGTCGAAATCGAAAAAGCGATCAGTGACATTCTCGAGTATCTCGAGATCCGGATTCCGGTTCATGCGTTTGCGCATTACAATCCGGCGAAGGAAGTCATGATGAATTTAACAGAACACTATGAAGAGGACGGATCCGTGACCTTAAAAGGCTATTTGCGTAAGGATACGCGGCTGTACTCGACATTGAAACAATACGAGGTGTAAGCATGTTTACAGAGTTAACGCATTATGAAACGATCCGTCCGTTCGTCGAGCAGGCGGAAGAAAAAATCGCGCCGGGAATCCGTAAGGCGCAACAAATTGCGGAACAGAACCAGTTTCGTGTCCTGAACGCTTTCCGGGAACATAAAGTGAGTGATTTTCACTTCATGCCGTCAACCGGTTACGGTTACAACGATGAAGGGCGCGACAATCTCGAGCGGATTTACGCGTCGGTCTTCGGCGCGGAAGCCGGACTGTGCCGGGCACAGATCATCAGCGGGACGCATGCAATCGGGATTGCGTTGTTTGGTTTATTGCTGCCGGGCGATGAATTGCTGTATATCACCGGTAAACCGTACGATACGTTAGAGGAAATCGTCGGCATCCGCGGTGACGGACGCGGCTCCCTGAAAGAGCTTGGTGTCACTTATGACGTCGTCGAGATGAAGCAGGCTGAAACGATTGATCTTGAAGCAGTCCTCGCCCGGATCACGGACAAGACAAAAGTCGTCGGTATTCAGCGTTCGAAAGGTTATGCGACCCGTCGGAGCTTACCGGTTACTGAGATCGGCGAAGCGATTGCTGCAATCAAAGAACAACATCCGCACGTGATTGTGTTCGTCGACAACTGTTACGGAGAATTCGTCGAAACGATCGAACCGACTCATGTCGGAGCAGATCTGATGGCCGGATCACTGATTAAAAATCCGGGTGGTGGTCTTGCAAAAACAGGCGGGTATCTCGTCGGACGCCGCGATTTGATTGAACGGGCATCATTCCGGATGACGACACCTGGAATCGGGGCTGAAGCCGGTCCGTCACTTTATTCGTTGCAGGACATGTACCAGGGGTTCTTCATGGCTCCGCATACGGTCAGTCAGGCGCTGATGGGGGCGATGTTTACCTCCAGCATGATGGAGCAGTTCGGATTCGATACGGCACCGCATTATGCGGCGGAACGGACGGACTTGATTCAATCGGTCTCCTTCCATGCCCCGGAACCGATGATTGCTTTTTGTCAGGCGATCCAAGCGGCGTCTCCGGTCAATGCGCAAGCTTTGCCGATTCCGGACTATATGCCGGGATACGCCGATGATGTCATCATGGCTGCCGGAACCTTCATTCAAGGATCGTCAATCGAATTATCGGCAGACGGTCCGATTCGGGCACCGTATACAGCGTACGTTCAAGGCGGATTGACCTACAGTCACGTCAAAATCGCGATTGTTTCGGCTGTCAATCAACTGATGGAACAACAATTGATTCAACCACAACAGGTTTAAAAAAATAGCTTGATGTGAAAAGACCTCTGTTACGCAGGACGTCTGACTTGTAAGAAAGTCATGTTAACTTTCCTTACATCTCTTGACAACTTGCCTTACAGAGGTTTATTCTCATGAAGTAAGGAAAAAGGAGGAACGAAATGGCAGACTTATCACGACAGTCCAAGCCACTATTCCCCATCGGAGTCGTTCAAGAGTTGACCGCGTTATCTGCCCGACAAATCCGATATTACGAAGAACAAGGATTGATCAAGCCGGAGCGGACAGAGACGAAACGTCGCCTCTATTCGTTCAACGATGTCGATCGCTTGTTGTCGATCAAGGAATATCTGGACCAGGGATTAAATATCGCAGGGATCAAAATGATTTTTGATAATGATCTCGTCAAACGGGAACGAGTTGCGGAGAAGGTCGTTACGGCCCGTCCGGAATTATCGGATGGCGAATTGTATAAACTCCTGAAAAACGAATTGCAGGAAGCAGGGCGACATGGAAAAACGTCACTCATTCAAGGTGAGCTCGGACGATTTTTCAAGTAAGCACCTGTTACCATATAAAAAAGAGCCGGAGAGGGGATTTGTCACATGACACGTCGCAACATTACACGAGAAGACATTATGAAAATCGCTAAAGCTGAGGATGTACGTTTTATTCGTTTACAGTTCACAGATATCCTCGGTACAATCAAGAACGTTGAAATTCCAGTCAGCCAATTGGAAAAAGCACTTGATAACAAAATGATGTTCGATGGTTCGTCAATCGAAGGATTCGTCCGCATTGAAGAATCAGATATGTATCTCTTCCCAGACCTCAACACATGGGTCGTATTCCCATGGACAGAAGACGGAACGGGTAAAGTCGCACGTCTCATCTGTGACATCTACAATCCAGATGGCACACCGTTTGCTGGAGATCCGCGTGGTCAACTCAAACGTGTACTTAGCGAAATGGAAGAGCTTGGATTCACATCGTTCAACGTCGGTCCAGAGCCGGAATTCTTCTTGTTCAAGAAGGATGCAAACGGTCGTCCGACACTCGAACTCAATGACCAAGGCGGTTACTTCGACCTCGCACCAGTCGATCTCGGTGAAAACTGCCGTAAAGAGATCGTCATCGAGCTTGAAAACATGGGCTTTGAAATCGAAGCATCTCACCACGAAGTCGCACCGGGTCAACATGAAATCGACTTCAAATATGCGGACGCCATCACAACAGCGGATAACATCCAAACGTTTAAGCTCGTTGTTAAGACGATCGCAGCAAAACATAACTTACACGCGACATTCATGCCAAAACCACTTTACGGTGTCAACGGTTCAGGAATGCACGCTAACATGTCGCTCTTTAAAGGCAACGAAAACGTCTTCTTCGACGAAGAGAACAGCAACATGCAACTTTCAGACGATGCCCGCGCCTTCACGGCAGGTATCCTGAAACATGCACGTGCGTTTACAGCTGTCTGTAACCCGACAGTCAACTCGTACAAACGTCTTGTACCTGGTTATGAAGCACCTTGCTACGTTGCATGGTCAGCTCGTAACCGTTCACCACTCGTTCGTGTACCGGCAGCTCGTGGTCTTTCGACACGGATCGAAGTCCGTTCAGTCGACCCGGCAGCTAACCCGTACTTGGCACTTGCGACATTGCTCGCTTCAGGTCTTGACGGTATTAAAAACAATCTCCAAGCACCGGCTCCGATCGACCGCAACATCTACGTGATGGACAAACCGGAACGTGTGGCAAACGGCATTGACGATCTTCCGTCAACACTCAGCCACGCACTCGAAGTCCTGAAAGCGGATGACGTCGTCATGCACGCACTCGGCGAGCACATCGCAGAGCACTTCGTTGAACTGAAAGAAATCGAATGGGATATGTTCCGGACGCAAGTCACGGAATGGGAACGTGATCAGTACATGGTCTTGTTCTAATCTCTTGAAACGTCCGGACATGGTTCGGGCGTTTTTTTGTAGAGGAATTCGGGGCAGTAACAGCGAATTCTGTACCAAGGAGGCGTTTTAAATGAAAAAGGCGTATGAAGGAAAAGGCATCACCGTTTATTTTGATGCAGAAGTGTGTGTGCATTCCGGTCATTGCGTCAAGAGTCTGCCGACCGTCTTTGATGTCAAAAAACGTCCATGGATTGAAGCGGACGGGGCCCCGGTCGAAGATGTCATGCGGGTCATCGATGGCTGTCCGAGCGGCGCTTTATCGTATGAACGGAGGGAAGCCTGATGGAATTTAAACGAGCAGATCAAAAGATTGAAGCCTATCAAGAGGGGCAAGTTGTCGGGGAAATCACATACAGTGATACGAAAGGCGGCAAGTGGATCATTGATCATACGTATGTCGACCCGAATCACCGGAATCAACAAATCGGCGAACAACTGGTCAATGCCATTGTCGAGTGGGCACGCGAAGAAAACGTCAAGCTGTTGCCGCTTTGTCCGTTCGCGAAACGGGAGTTCGAGCAGACGCCGGACTATGCAGATGTATCGGCTTAACGAAGCGAGGATAACTAGACAAAGACGAGGAAGAACGGACATACGATCCGTTCCCCCTCGTCTTTTTTGAGCATTACAGGAATATACGGAGCAACGCCATCGACAGGACACCGGTGATGACGGTAAAGGAAAGACTTTTACTGGTGACAGCGACGAGGACGGTCGGAACGGATGCTGTGAGGTGGAGAAGCGACAACGTTGGATAACCTCCGCTTTGTGCCACTAATAAATTTTGAAAGAATAACGCACTTAACAAACAAACCGGGATAAACGACAACCAATCGGTCAGCAGGCGGGGTAACGTCAGACCATGCATCAACAAAAACGGCAATATCCGCGGAATCAACGTCACGAGACCGCAGGCAGCAAAAAGGACGAATAGTTCTAAGCGGATTTCCATCGTGAGATTACAACTCCTATACTGGCAGCTATCATCGTCGCGAATAAAACGGCGAGTTCCGGTGACAGATAGCGCATTGATATGTACAACAACAGGAAAACAAGGACGAGCAACAGACCATTTAGAGCGATGCGGGACCGCTCACTTTCAAACTGCAGGTACAATAACCCGATGAACATCGCCGTTAACGCAAAATCCAGTCCGAATCGTTCCGGATCCGGGAACCAACTGCCGACGAGTGCTCCAAGGACGGTCGAGGCAATCCAACTGAAGTAAGCCGTCAGATTTAATCCATGCATGAATGGTGCATCAAGCGGCCGTTTTAAGGAAGTATTCATGGCGACGGCGAATGATTCATCCGTCAGGAGAGCGCCGATGCCGAACCGGTCCAACTGATGCCGGCTCTCGACACGGGGTGCAAGCGTCATACTCATCAGCAGATGGCGGGAATTGACGATGAACGTCGTCAAGATGATGGCTGAGAACGGACTGTTTAACAGCAACAGACTGGTAATGATGAACTGGGCCGCACCGGCATAAATCAAAAGCGACATCAAGCCGATCTCGAGCGGGCTGAGACCAGCTGCCCGACCGACTATGCCGGCAGAAAAGCCGATGCCGAGATAACCGAGGACGGTCGGAAGGCAGGCTTTGATTCCTGCTTGAAACGAAGCGTTCATAGACGATGACTCCTCTCGTAGTGATGTGTTCTCAGCATAGCATCCTCCAAACAGATTGGAAACGAACTGGTCAATATTTTCATATGTTTCCTTGACATAAGTCACCCCGATTTGTGGTAAAGACTAAGTGGTACGGCAAAATTTCGTTAGACGAAGGAGCGTTCAAGATGGATAAATTAATGCAAGATGCGAACCGGTTTGTCTCAGATATGGTAGAAGGTCTCGTTTTAGCACATCCCGATCTTTATGCAAAAGTCGACGGAGTCAATGTCATTAAACGGAAAGAACCGCTGAATGGAAAAGTGGCTCTCGTATCCGGAGGGGGAAGCGGGCACGAACCGGCGCATGCCGGATTTATCGGGGACGGCATGCTTGCCGCGGCTGTCTGTGGTGAAGTCTTTACTTCTCCGACACCGGACATGGTGCTCGAAGGAATCAAAGCGGCTGACGGTGGAAAAGGGGTACTGCTCGTCGTTAAAAACTATTCCGGTGACGTCATGAACTTTGATATGGCAAAAGAACTGGCAGAACTCGAAGACATTGAAGTCGAGACGGTCATCGTCCGGGATGATATCGCCATAAAAAAAGAAGAAGACCGCCGCGGTGTCGCGGGAACGATTTTTGTTCATAAAATTGCAGGTGCGGCAGCGGCGGAAGGCAAATCACTCGCTGAAGTCAAAGCCGTCGCTGAGAAAGTCATTGCCGGTGTCCGTTCCATCGGGATGGCGTTGTCACCGTGTTATATGCCGGAAAGCGGAAAACCGGGATTTGATCTGCATGAGGATGAGATGGAAATCGGGATCGGGATTCACGGGGAAAAGGGTCTGGAGCGGAAACCGATTGCATCCGTTGATGCGATTGTAACGGAATTACTCGGCCGACTGACAGCTGAAGTGACGGATAAAAAAGTGGCGGTCATGGTCAACGGGATGGGTGGAACACCGGAATCAGAACTCTACATCACGTATAAATATGTGGCAGAACAATTGCAGGCTAAAGGATACGATATTGTTCGTCCGTTCGTCGGTAACTATATGACATCGCTTGAAATGCATGGGTTTTCAATTACCCTGCTTCCAGTGGACGATGAACTCGTCGGTTATCTGGATGCCAAAACAAACGCGATTGGATTCTAACTAAAAGAGGGTGCAGGCAGATGAAGTTAACAACCGGAAAATTGCGTGAAGCACTGCTGAAAGCAGCAACCGAACTGGAACAACATAAGGATGAGTTGACGGACCTTGACCGGGAGATCGGTGACGGGGATCACGGTATTAATATGTCCCGCGGCTTCCAAGCCGTTCAAAAAGAACTTGAAGCGCAAGAGGAGTACGAAGATCTGGGAGTCTTATCGAAACAAGTCGGAATGACCTTAATTAAAACGGTAGGTGGTGCGTCCGGTCCGCTTTACGGGACAGCATTCGTTAAATTTGCCGGAGCATTCAAAGGAAAAACAGAAGTCGAAGGGCAGGAACTCGCAGCAGCTTTCAAAGAAGCGGCAGAAGGCATCAAAATGCGCGGAAAGTCAGAGTTCGGACAAAAAACGATGGTCGATATCTGGACGCCGTTTTATGAAGCACTTGAGCAACAAAACGATTTAAATCAAGCACTGGATCAAGCGTTGACAGATACGAAAGAACGGGTCGCAACAAAAGGGCGGGCCTCTTACTTCGGAGATGCAACGGTTGGTGTTCAAGATCCCGGCGCTTTATCCAGTTCACTGCTATTACGGTCGATTGTGGAGGTCTTGTCATGATTAATTTAATATTAGTCTCCCATAGTGAAAAGTTGGCATCAGGATTAAAGGAACTATTGGCGGAAATGGCTCCGGATACACCGGTGTTGCTTGCGGCAGGACTTGCAGACGGCAGTATCGGGACCGACGCCTCTCGGATCGAAGAGACGATGAACGAATTGACGGATGACGGCTTGATTTTGACGGACATCGGATCCGCGACAATGAACGCAGAGCTTGCTTTAGAGTTATACAGCGGGGACCGAAGCGTTCAGTTCGTTGACGCACCACTGGTAGAGGGGGCGTTTTTAGCGGCCGTCTTAAGTGGTCAATCCAAATCACTCGATGATATCGTAAACGGCGTCAAAGCAGAATTTTCGTAAGCGTACAGATTAAGATAACGGGGCTGACTTTTAAGTCAGTTCCGTTTTTCGTTAAACAAAAAAACTGGTGTTCCGCGAGGGAACACCAGTTAAAAAAATTAAGCATTTACTTCTTTTTTGTTCGGTTTAAACGCCATTGTCGCTTCCACCGCTTTTTGCCATCCGGCATAACGTTGTTCGCGATCGTCTTCTTTCATCTCTGGTTTAAATTGATGGTTCAGTTTCCATTGTTGTTTGATTTCTGCTTTGTCTTTCCAGTAACCGACAGCGAGACCTGCGAGATAGGCAGCACCGAGAGCTGTTGTCTCATTGATTTCCGGACGGTCAACCGGTACACCTAAGATATCCGACTGGAACTGCATCAAGAAGTCGTTTGAAACCGCACCACCGTCAACGCGCAACGTTTTCAGTTCGATTCCTGAATCTTTTTCCATCGCCGTCAAGACATCACGTGTCTGGTAAGCAAGGGATTCAAGAGTTGCACGGACGAAATGTTCTTTATCCGTTCCGCGTGTTAAGCCGAAGATGGCGCCGCGAACGTCACTATCCCAGTAAGGGGCACCGAGTCCGACGAATGCAGGAACGACGTAAACGCCTTCTGTCGAATCAACTTTCAAGGCATAGCCTTCTGAGTCTTTCGCATTTTTCAACATCCGTAAACCGTCACGTAACCACTGAATCGCAGAACCGGCAACGAAGATCGATCCTTCGAGTGCATATTCGACTTTTCCGTCGACACCCCAAGCGATTGTCGTCAGCAGACCGTGGTCAGACGAAACGGCTTTTTCACCAGTGTTCATGAGCATGAAGCAACCTGTACCATATGTGTTCTTTCCTTCACCCGGTTCGAAACATGTTTGACCGAAGAGGGCTGCTTGCTGGTCACCGGCGATTCCGGCAATCGGAACTTCAAAACCGAAGAAATGATACGGAACCGTGTTGTCATACACTTCACTTGATTGACGGACTTCCGGTAACATTGATTTTGGAACTGTCAGGATTTCAAGTAACTCATCATCCCATTTTTGTTCGTAAATGTTGTACATCAATGTCCGGGAAGCGTTTGTATAGTCTGTGATATGTGTTTTTCCGCCAGACAGCTTCCAAACGAGCCATGTGTCGATTGTTCCGAAGAGAAGTTCTCCGTTTTCTGCCTGCTCCCGTGCGCCTTCGACGTTATCCAAAATCCACTTCACTTTTGTCCCTGAGAAGTAGGCGTCAATCAGAAGACCTGTTTTATCACGGAATGTTTGGTTCAGACCCTGTGCATTCAGCTCATCGCAGATACCGGATGTTTGACGGGATTGCCAGACAAGCGCGTGATAGACAGGTTTACCTGTTTCTTTGTTCCAGACGACCGTCGTCTCACGTTGGTTCGTAATTCCGATACTTGCGATTTGGCTCGGTTTGATATCAGCCGTTCCGAGAGCATCCGCCATGACAGCGAGGATTGATCCCCAAATTTCATTGGCATCATGCTCGACCCAGCCTGGTTGCGGGAAGTATTGTTTGAATTCACGTTGCGCAGAGTTCACGATTTGACCATCGTGGTCAAAAATAATGGCGCGTGAGCTTGTTGTTCCTTGGTCGAGTGCTAAGATGTACTTGTTTTCCATGCTGAAATCCCCCTTGAGATGTAGGTGTCAAACAAAATCAGTTTTGCAGCAGTTGATACAGCAAGACGGCTACTCCACCACCGATGATTGGACCAACGATTGGAATCCACGAGTAACTCCAGTCAGATGAACCTTTTCCTTTAATCGGTAAGATAGCGTGGGCAATCCGCGGACCAAGGTCACGGGCCGGGTTGATGGCATACCCTGTTGTACCACCGAGCGAGAGACCGATGACGACGACAAGAAGACCGACGATGAATGGTTTCAGTCCGTCACCAAATGTTGTCAGACCAAATGACAGGATTCCGAATACCAGGACAAACGTCCCGATGATCTCTGAAATAAGATTTGACGGTGTATGGCGAATCGCCGGACCTGTTGCGAATACACCCAGTTTTGCTGCTTGATCATCAGTCGCTTCAAAGTGTTTCATATAATGAAGCCAAACGAGTACTGCACCGATGAATGCTCCGATTAATTGACCGGCGATATAGACAGGTACGTCTGCCCACGGTAAATCGGAATTCATGGCAAGCGCCAATGTCAATGCAGGATTGAGATGCGCACCACTCGAGGCAGCAATGTATGCTCCCGTCATGACGGCGAGACCCCAAGCGAATGTAATGACAATCCAGCCGCCGTTCTCAGATTTCGTCTTTCTCAAGACAACCCCTGCAACGACTCCGTCCCCGAGCAAAATCAGAATCATTGTTCCAATCAGCTCACTTGTAAAGTTACTCATGCAAAAACCCTCCCTTTGGATTAAAGCAAATAATGGCCTTTCCATTTAAACCTACATCTAATTGAGAACGTTTTCAATACAATTAATTCAAATCTTCGAAATAAAATTTCCTTAATTTATGTTTAAAAAAATGAATAATGGATACTAAAAAATCCTTTGTTCATTTTTACAATGAACGAAGGATTTTTAACGACGCTTTTTTCGCTTCTTTTTTGTTCGAAAGAAGCTGCTGGAGTGATCGAGGACAATATGTATTGTACTGGCAACCATGACGCCGATGATGAAGGCAGGCATGGACGCAAACCAGGAATCGACCGTACTCGATTCAATGATTTTCAGATACAGCGCCAAAAATAAAAGCGGAATCAGAAAAGCGGCGCTGTACAACAGGCGAATGAGATCACCGATGATCAAACCATGCGACCAGATGGAGCGGTGGGGCATGATTTTGACATACGGCATCCAAAGGACCCGTAAAGGACCGTGCCGGTAGTAAGGTTCGGACTTCAAGTCGAGGTCTGGTGAAAGCCAAAGGGTGCCGACGGCGATGCCGACAGCGGTTGGAAGCCAATCCGTCTGCTGCGTTGCGACCGAATACGCAACATAGCCGGTTAGAGCGACGGTATTGACTGTATCGTGTACATTTCCAGAAGGCATGAAAAAAGACCAGCTGTGCTGGTCCCTCGCTTAGTGGATCGTCCGATATACGCCGATGACCTTGCCAAGAATCGAGACGTTATCGAAATACATCGGGTCCATCGAATCATTTTCTGGTTGGAGACGTACTTGTTGATCTTCTAAGAAGAACCGTTTGACTGTCGCTTCGCTATCTTCGGTCATAGCCACGACGATTTCACCATTCTCTGCTGTGTTTTGCTGACGAACGATGACCCGGTCACCGTCTAGAATGCCTGCATTAATCATGGACTCACCGTCAATCGTCAACATGAAGACATTTTCGTTCCCGACGTAATGTGCAGGAAGCGGGAAATGCTCTTCGATATTTTCGATGGCTGTGATGGGAAAACCGGCCGTTACTTTCCCGATGACAGGAATGTGTACGATGGCTTCATGATCTTCTTCAGGTTTATCAAGCAATATCTCAATCGCACGTGGTTTTGTTGGGTCACGGCGAATCAGTCCGCGTTTTTCTAGACGATCCAAATGACCGTGTACCGTTGAGCTTGAAGCAAGACCAACAGCTTCACCGATTTCACGAACTGAAGGTGGATACCCTTTCAGTTTCACTTGAGCAACGATGTAGTCAAGGATTTCTTGTTGTCGTTTCGACATTTTCCGCATATGAATTGCCACCTCTTTCCGGATTGGTTTTTGAAGGTTATAGGAATACATGTTTCTAAAATCACTATAACATAGAACAAATGAGCGTACAAACAATTGTTCGACATTTTATGTTGACCGAACACTGGTTCCTGGTTTAAGATGAGTTATGCGAACAATTGTTCCGCGAACGTTTATTCTAAAACATTTTAATTTGGAGGGATTCATCATGATGCATTCAATCCGTACCCATGCCTTTTCCATTGTTTTTTATACGCTCAGTCTTGCCTTCATTCTTTTTCTCTTAACACCTCGCCCGGATGAAAAGGTCGAACAGCTGTTAACGACTTCCGTTACAGTAGACCAGAACGTGACCGTCGAACAGGTAGCGGAAGTATATAACGACGGTTCAATGACAGATCAAGAATATGTCGAATGGTTGATTGAGAATAATGAATTAAAGACGACACATGTCATTTCGAAAAACAAAATCGTTGTACCAATCGCGCAACAATGACAAACTGTAAAAGTTGTCAATGAACGAACAGGGGTGTGAAGTACGATGAAAGTAGTAATCTACTGTCGCGTCTCGACGGAAAAAGAAGCACAGGATAGCTCGCTTGAGCGGCAAAGATCAGAACTGTCGGGACTCGCAGCAACAAAAGGATTTGAAGTCGTGGATATCATCACGGAAAAAGAAAGTGGTTACGACGTTGACCGGGAAGGGATGTTATCCGTTCTCGATTACGTCACACGTCAAGCAGTGGACGCCATCCTTGTGACGGACGATACGCGAATCGGACGTGGAAATGCCAAAATCGCCATTTTACATACATTCCAAAAACATCAAGTTCAGCTGATGACGATGGAATCGGATGGTGAGTATAAACTGGCAGACGCCGAAGCGATGGTGCTTGAGATTGTATCGCTCGTCGAAGAGTATCAACGGAAACTGCATAATGCGAAGATTGCCCGCGGGATGCGGCGAGCTGTTGAAAACGGCTTCCGTCCCGAACAAAATCTCAATCGGCAAGGTGAGAACGCCGGACGAAGCCGAAAAGAAGTTCCGATCGAAGAAATCGTCCGCTTACGTGAGTTAGGGCTGACATTTGCGGATATCGCCGTGACACTGAGAGGGATGGGACACGACATTTCGAAAGCGACGGTCAACCGACGTTATCTGGAATATAAAGAGGTCATCAGTACCTATGAATAAAGAAGCAGGTTTGATGCGTCAGCGGCGCATCAAACTTGCTTTTTTTTAGTGGGTCTTTTACAGTAGGATTACGATTGAAAACTCATATTTGAGTCAACAGAAAGAGGGATATCATGTTATCACAAGAACAATTAGACCGGATTAATGAACTGGCCAATAAATCAAAAGTCGAACCGCTGACAGATGCGGAAATGGCGGAACAAAAAGAATTACGGACGGCTTATCTTGAAGCGTTCCGCGGTTCATTCAAAAATCAGATGATGGGTATTAAAATCGTCGATGAAGAAGGAACGGACGTAACACCTGAGAAATTGAAGCAGGCACAAGAAGAGGAACGCAATAAACAATAATCGGAAAAGCTATGTCACTCAATGGGATGAGTGGGATAGCTTTTTTTGATGAAAAGTTCGTAATGTGTATCATGAAAGTGGCAAGAAAACGGCAATAGATAGCGCATTCATTTTAATGTGACATACTATTTAGAAAAGTTGTATCACATTTGCGGGTATGCTAAAATGAGAAGGAATTTGTGAAAAAGAGAGAGGATGATTGTTTTGACGAACATGACAACAGTAGAATTATTAGCAGTAAATACGATTCGTACCTTATCAATTGATGCAGTACAAAAAGCGAACTCGGGTCACCCGGGAATGCCGATGGGTGCAGCACCGATGGCATTTACATTATGGGCGGATCATATGAACCACAACCCTAAAAATCCAGAATGGTTCAACCGTGACCGTTTTGTACTTTCAGCAGGACACGGTTCAATGCTTCTCTACTCACTCCTCCATTTATCAGGATATGATCTCGCGATGGATGACTTGAAGTCATTCCGTCAATGGAACTCAAAAACACCGGGTCACCCGGAATACCGTCACACAGCAGGTGTCGATGCGACGACTGGTCCACTCGGACAAGGCATCGCAATGGCTGTCGGTATGGCGATGGCAGAGCGTCACCTCGAAGCGAAATACAACCGTGACGACTTAAATGTCGTGGATCACTTCACATACGGAATTTGCGGAGACGGTGATTTAATGGAAGGTGTTTCAGCAGAAGCGGCTTCACTCGCAGGACATTTAGGTCTTGGTAAACTCGTGGTTCTTTATGATTCAAACGATATCTCGCTTGACGGTGACCTGGATAAATCGTTCTCAGAAAACGTCCAGCAACGTTTTGAAGCGTATAACTGGCAAGTCATCCGTGTCGAAGACGGAACGGATCTCGATTCGATTTCAAAAGCAATCGAAGCAGCGAAAGCTGAAACAACAAAACCGACATTGATCGAAGTCAAAACAGTCATCGGATTCGGTTCGCCGAACAAATCAGGGAAATCGGCTTCACACGGTGCACCACTCGGCGACGCGGAAATCAAGTTGACGAAAGCAAGCTACGTTTGGGATCACGAAGAATTCTATGTGCCGGAAGAAGTCAAAGACTTGTTCGAAGAGCGTATCGAAAAACGTGGTGCTGATACAGAAGCAGCATGGACAGAAAAAATGGAACAATACAAGGCAGCACATCCGGAATTGCATGCTGAACTTGTACAAGCAATCAATAACGAATTGCCAAGCAACTGGGAAGCGGACCTTCCGACATATGATCTGACATCGAAAAAAGCAACACGTCAGACAAGTGGTGAAGTCTTAAACGCTCTTGCGAAAAACATCCCATCGATCTTCGGTGGATCAGCTGACTTAGCAGGATCAAACAACACGATGCTCAAAGGCGAAGCTGACTTCGACATCGATCCGAGCGGCCGTAACATCTGGTTTGGTGTTCGTGAGTTCGCGATGGCAGCAGCTGTCAACGGTATGGCGTTGCACGGTGGTGTCATTCCTTACGGTGCGACATTCTTCGTCTTCTCGGATTATCTCCGTCCGGCAGTCCGTTTAGCAGCATTGATGGGCATCCAGTCGATCTTCGTCCTGACACATGACTCGATTGCAGTCGGTGAAGATGGTCCGACACACGAGCCGGTTGAACACTTGATGAGCTTCCGTGCAATGCCGAACCTGACAGTTTACCGTCCGGCAGACGGAAAAGAAACGATTGCCGCATGGAAAACAGCGGTTCAATCGAAAAACAAACCGACACTTCTCGTCATGACACGTCAAGGATTGCCTGAACTCGAAGGTACGACGGTCGAAGGCGCTGAAAAAGGCGGATATGTCATCGCGGGTGACATCGACAAAGCGGATACAATCTTAATGGGAACAGGTTCTGAAGTGCACTTGCTCGTCGAAGCACAAAAAGAACTCGGCGAAACGGCAGCTGTCGTCTCACTTCCATCATGGGAATTGTTTGAAGCGCAATCAGCTGAATACAAAGAATCGGTCTTGCCAAAACGCATCACGAAGCGTCTTGCAATCGAAGCCGGAGCTTCGCTCGGTTGGTATAAATATGTAGGAACAGAAGGTCAAGTCATCGGAATCGATCGCTTCGGTGCTTCTGCTCCTGGAGATCTTCTGTTAAAAGAGTACGGCATGTCTGTCGAAAATGTTCTAAATACAGTCAAGCAACTCGGTTAATGAAGAAAGGTGCGCAAACGCGCGCACCTTTTTTTTGCATTATCTATGCAAAGGCTTTAAATTATAGTATAGTAAAAAGCGACGTTTGAAGTTAGAGGAGGAAGCAACTTGGCTACATGGATTTGGATTTTAATTGCCCTTCTTTGCTTGGTAGCTGGTGTCGCCCTTGGTTTCTATATCGCTCGCCGATACATGATGAACTATTTGGAGCAAAACCCACCAATCAACGAAGATATGATTAAGACATTGATGATGCAAATAGGTCAAAAGCCATCACAAAAGAAAGTCAACCAAGTGATGCGTTCAATGAGTGGTTCAATGAAATCACCGAAAAAATAATGACTTGTAAAAGGAGACCAATTTGGTCTCCTTTTGTTTGCTATTTTTTAGGAAGATGGCTAATCTAAAATGTGAGACTATTAGAAATACTCAATCGATTTAAAAAGGGGGGACTTGTATGGGAGTCTTCAGGAAATTGAGTTGGTTTTTCCGACTCGAATGGAAAGCTTACAGCTTGGGGATCATTGCTTTAATTTTTGTTGCCGGACTGGAATTGATTCCGCCGAAAGTGATCGGTTCGACGGTCAACGGTCTGAGTGAAGGCAGCTTGACGAAAAATGATTTATGGAAATTGGTCGGCACATTGATCTTGATCGGGGTATCGACTTATGTGATTCGTTATTTTTGGCGGTTCTTCATCTTCGGCGCATCAATCCGGCTCGGGCGGTTGTTACGAAGTCAGTTATACGGTCATTTTTCAGACTTGGATCAATCGTTTTATAAAAAGTACCGCAGCGGGGATTTAATGGCTCATGCGACAAACGATGTGCAAGCGGTTTCGATGACGGCCGGAGCCGGTATTTTGACACTCGTCGATTCCGTGACGATGGGGAGTTTTGTCATCATCACGATGATTACGACAATCAGTTGGAAACTGACACTTGTTTCCCTGTTACCGATGCCGTTGATGGTGTATTTGACATCACGTTACGGCAAGATGCTGCACTCGCGGTTTCATGATGCACAGGAAGCCTTTTCCGATTTAAATGATAAAGTCGCCGAGAGCGTCAGCGGGGTCCGGGTCTTAAAAGCAACCGGGGAAGTCGAGTCGGATGTCGGTACGTTTACATCGCTGTCAGACGATGTCGTACAAAAAAACCGCCGGGTCGCAAAAATCGATGCCTTATTTGATCCGACGATTTTCGGTTTGGTCGGCTTGTCTTATATCATTGCCGTCGGATACGGTGCCTATTTATTGCAGCAAGGCGAAATTCGGATCGGGGACATCGTGTCCTTCACTACATACTTAGGATTATTGACATGGCCGATGCTCGCGTTCGGCTGGTTGTTTAATATCGTTGAACGGGGACGGGCCTCGTACGACCGGATCGAACGGATGCTTGCAATCGAACCGGAGATTAAGGATGCCAAGGAAGCGGCGACGACCGTCGCATCCGCTGATTTACAGGTCGCGGTCGATCGTTTTGTTTATGATACACAACCTGTACTCGAAAATATCCACGTGACGTTGACACCGGGACGGACACTTGGAATCGTTGGGCGGACCGGTGCCGGGAAATCGACGTTCGTCCGTCTGTTATCACGCGAATACGATGTCAAATATGGATCAATTGCCATTGGTGGACAAGACGTCAAACAATTGACGCGGGAAACGGTCCGCAAACAGGTCGCCATCGTACCGCAGGATCATTTCCTGTTCTCTGCTTCGATTGCCGATAACATTGCCTTTGCCAAACCGGATGCTTCGATGGAAGAAATCATGGAAGCCGCACGGATTGCTGCCGTGCATGAGGATATCCTCGGCTTCACGGAAGGGTACGCGACGATGGTCGGGGAGCGCGGTGTCACGTTATCCGGCGGTCAAAAACAACGGATTTCGATTGCCCGGGCATTACTTGCAGATTGTCCGATTCTGGTACTCGATGATGCGTTGTCGGCGGTTGACGCGAAGACGGAAGAAGCGATCATCGAACATTTCCGGACGGCGGATAATGAACAGTCGCAAATCATCGTTGCCCACCGTCTGTCAGCCGTTTCGCATACGGATGAAATCATCGTTCTCGATGCGGGACGAATCATTGAACGGGGAACACACGACGAATTGCTTGCACGGGACGGTTGGTATAAAGAAACCTATGACCGGCAGCAACTGGAATCACTCGTCGAACAGGGAGGTGGAACGCTTGAATCATGATATTAATGAAAAAGCGGTCTTGCGACGATTGCTTGGCTTCGTCAAACCGTTTAAAAAACAGGTTTTAGTCGCCTTCTTACTGTTACTCGTGACGACCGGAGCAAAGCTCGGGGGACCTTATCTTGTCAAAATCTTCATCGATAATTATGTGGCCGTCGGGAACTATCCGGTCCAGGAAGTCGCGTTATTGTTTGGTGTCTACTTGCTGTTGCATACGACCGGTATCGTCGTTGATTATTTACAGGCGTTTGAGTTCCAAAAAATTGCCTTAAAAGTCATTCAACGGCTCCGGATTGATGTGTTCCGTCATGTCATGCATCTTCGGCTCGGTTACTTCGACCGAACACCGGCTGGCGTGCTTGTTTCACGGATTACGAATGATACGGAAGCAATCAAAGAGCTGTACATCGGCGTTTTGTCGACATTCGTCCAAAGCGGGGTTCAACTGATTGGAACGTATATCTTCCTGTATCTGCTTGAACCGCGCCTGGCGACGATTGCGTTAGTCTTATTGCCGCTGTTTTATTTCATCATCTGGATTTACCGTCGTTACTCGACGAAATATTATGCGGAAGTCCGGGATTTATTATCGAAGATTAACGGACAATTAAATGAGTCGATCAACGGAATGGCCATCATCCAACAGTTTCGGCAGGAAAAACGGCTGATGGCAGAGTTCGAAGAAACGAACATCGCCCATCAAAACGGCCGTTACAAGAACCTGAAACTCGACAGCTGGCTGTTACGTCCGATCATTGAACTGATGCTTGCACTGACGATTGCGTCCTTGATTACGTACTTCGGTGTCCTGTCCTTTTCACAAACGGTTCAAGTCGGGGTCGTCTACGCTTTTATCAGCTATATGGAACGGATTTTTCAACCGGTCCAGCAAATCATGCAACGCCTGTCTGAATTCCAACAGGCAATCGTCTCGGCGGACCGGGTCTTTAAAGTGCTCGATACGGATGAGCCGGAACCTGCGAAGACGATTGCGGGGGACGCGGATATTACAGAAGGACATATTGTCTTTGACAATGTCCGCTTTAGTTATGACGGGGAGAAGGAAGTCTTGAAAGGGATTTCGTTTGAAGCGAAAAAAGGACAGACTGTCGCTCTGGTCGGTCAGACCGGCAGCGGGAAAAGTTCGATTATCAATATTCTGATGCGTTTTTATTCCTATCAGTCAGGTCGGATCCTGATTGACGGACAGCCGCTCGAACAATTGCCGGAAGACGAGCTGCGGCGTCATGTCGGTCTGGTCTTACAGGATTCATTCCTGTTTACAGGCAGTGTCGCCGATAACATCCGGTTGTTTGATCCGTCCATTCCATTTAAAAAAGTGGAGGAAGCGGCCCGCTTTGTTCAAGCAGACGGGTTCATCAATCAGCTCGACGAACAATATGACAGTCCGGTTGCGGAGCGGGGAGCTACCTTCTCTGCCGGAGAACGTCAACTCGTTTCGTTTGCCCGGACGATGGCACGTGATCCGAAAGTCTTGATTCTCGACGAAGCGACAAGTTCGATCGATACGGAAACGGAAGAAAAAGTGCAGGTCGCTTTAAAACGGATGCGGCAAGGACGAACAACGATTGCGATTGCCCACCGGTTGTCGACAATCCAGGATGCGGATCTGATTTTAGTCCTGCATCAAGGGGAAGTCGTCGAACAAGGGAACCATCAGGCACTGATTGAAAAGAACGGATTATATAAAAAGATGTATGAATTGCAATCCGGTCACGTTTCGTCGGTATCATAAGACACAAAAAAGCCTGCCAGGCGATCTCGCCCGGCAGGTTGTTTGTGTTTAAAATTAGTAGACAGTAACTGTGACGTTTTGACGTCCCCAGTTAAGTGCTTCTTGTTGTGAACCAACGAGAAGGTCAAGTTTGTTACCTTGGATTGCGCCGCCACGGTCGAGTACGATGGCTTCACCGATACCTGAGATGTGCATGCGTGTACCAATTGGGTATTGAGCTGATGCTGCAACGATACGCATACCATTGTACGTGATCGTATTTGTGACATCATAACCGCTAGCAGTCAATGCGCGGCCATTGTAAAGGCGGCTACCATTGTTTGATGGATCAGTCGTGTACGCAGAAACATTCATTGTTACTTTCGTACCTGATTTAGCTGCTGTAGTTTGTTTTGTTGCTGCAGCTGGTTTAGCTGCTGCTTTTGGAGCTGGTTTTGCAACTGGTGCTGCCGGTTTAGCTGCTGGAGCTTTGACCGCTGGTGCTTTTGCTGCTGAACCCGCTAAAGTTGTATAAGCGCTGTGTACGTAACGAGTTTTTCCGTCGATTGTTGTTTTGATCCAAGCACCGACTTTGTTTTCTACGTTAACGGACTGGCCTTTATACAAGTTGCCAACGTCTTTAGAGTTTGTAGTAGGTTGCGTACGAACGTTTAATACTGCCGTAGTGACTGTAGCTTTTTTAAAGTCGAATGAAGAACCGGCTGAAGTGTATGCGCCGTGTACATAACGTTTTTGGCCATTGATGTTTGTTTGGATCCATGCGCCAGAACGTCCTTCGACATTTAATTTTTGACCTTTATATACGTTACCTACATCCGCTGATGCCGTTGTAGGTGCTGTGCGTACATTTAATACCGCTGTATTTACTGTTACCGTCTCTGAGGCAGCCTCTGTCTCTTGGGCGAATCCTACTGATAGAGCCGTTGCTGCAAGACCTGCAGCGAAAACTGCTTTTTTCATTATTGATGTCCTCCTGACATGTGCTGTGTTTACTGTTCCTACTTTACACGGCAATTCCGGTTTGTGCGTTTACAGGTCAGAGTCATTCAAGTTACAAACCGGGCTAGTATGACAAACAGATTGCAAAAATGCATGTTTTGTCACGTCTAGGTCATAATGCTTGGTAAAATAAAGGGAAAGTAGGACTTTAGGCATACTTTAGAAGAAATATTCTAACTATTCGCCTAACTAAAGGCTCAAAAAAAGAAGTAAAACGACAAAGTAAAGATTTTCTTAAAGAATTAAAAATAAAAAACGCATTATATAGAGGAAACACGAAAAAACCGCTGACGGCCATCGCACGTCAGCGGTTTTCTCATAAACATATATAGGAGTCGATTATCGTCTTGCCCAAACGACAAATTGTATTTTATCCTAAGACGGATTCGTTCGCGCAGGAATGGTACGTATACTTTTGAACGAAACGAGAATATTCCAGTAATAATAAATCGAGTTCATGACTCAGCTTTAAAACATGCGGGGAGGTGAAACTAGACCGATCCGCTTGATGATACAGTTCACTTCGTTTTGCTTCGATCGCTAAAGTCAATAGATGCTGGCTTGTCATAGAATCCTCCCTTACATTGGTGTCATATCCATATTCTAGCAAGTGGTTTCTGGCAGTGCAACGACATTTCATCTGTTTTGAGGAAATGTAATTTTTTTGTAATTTCAATTGTCACGAATCTTTTTTATCTTTCGGAAGATAATAGGTGCTAAATGTCGATTAGTTTGGCAAAATAGAGAAGGAACTTCTTCTTATTAGAAAGGAGCTGCTGAAATGGAGCTCTCGCTTTGGTTAGCGTTTGGTGCAGGGTTGCTGTCATTTGTCTCACCTTGTACGCTTCCGTTATATCCGGTATTCCTCTCTTATATTACCGGTGTTTCTGTAACGGACTTGAAAGAAAAAGGGGTCAGAGAAAAACGGTCGTTGTTGCATACCGTAGCCTTTTTGGTTGGATTTGCGATGGTGTTTGCCGTTCTTGGTCTATCGACTTCGCTGTTGGCGGATGTCTTCATCACCTACCGTGACACGTTACGGATGGTCGGCGCGCTCGTCATTTTTGTTTTCGGCGTAGTGTTGCTTGGATTATGGCAACCGACATTCTTGATGCGTGAGAAAAAACTGAACTTAGGTGAACGAAAGGGCGGGTACATCGGTACCATCCTTGTCGGAATTGGTTTTGCTGCCGGATGGACACCGTGTACGGGTCCGATTTTGGCAGGCGTCATCGGGCTTGCGGCGACGAATCCAAGCCAAGGTATGTTGTATATGCTGTTTTATGTATTGGGATTCTCGATTCCGTTTTTACTGATGGCCTTTTTCGTCGGTCGTTCGAGATTGTTCGTGCAGTACAGCTTGAAGATGACGAAATTTGGCGGCGCATTGATGATGTTGTTCGGCATCGTCCTTTATTTTGACGGACTCAGTGCCTTTGCTGCATGGATGAGTGATATCGTAGGATTCACTGGATTTTAACAAGGAAGTGATGGGATGATTTGGGTATCAACAGGGGTTGCGCTCGTCATGGGTTTGCTGATCAGCTTCATTCGTGTCAAAGCTTCAGCTAAACCGACGAACGCTAAAAAAATCTTAATCCCGCCCTTCGCCATGTCGACCGGAATGCTGCAGTTTTTATACCCGGCATCCCGCCTGACATGGACGGAAGTGGCAGAAGCATTGCTGGTTGGTGCGATCTTCAGTATTTTTTTAATCAAGACGTCCAATTTCTACGAAGCCGAAGGACAAATTTATCTGCAACGTTCAAAAGCCTTTTTCATCGTCCTGTTCGGAATTTTAATTGTCCGGACAGTGGCAAAGTTTGTCATCGGCGGTCAAATCGATATCTTTGAGACCGGCGGGATATTTTATCTCGTGGCGTTCGGGATGATTGCGCCTTGGCGGATTGCGATGTATCTGAAGTATAAGCAGGTTAAGTCGGGCATCGTCCCGGTTAAACATTTACCGCAAAATTAAAAGGAAGGATTCTCATCTGAGAGTCCTTCCTTTTAGTTTTGGAAATACAGTTCGTATTCCCGCCAATCGATGGCGTGTTCGCGTAAAGCTTTTTTCAAGAATTTATGGTCCCGTTTCGGTGTCGCTGAAATATATCCTTTGACGACCAGTTCGGATGTCATTACAGATGCCCGCTCTTCCAGAGCGAACTGCCCGATCCGTCCCGCGATTTTCCGACGGGCGACGTCCCGAAAAGCAGCAGGAACCGGCATGACGAGTGCGTTTAATAAATCAAGTGTTTCATCCGTCCATAAATGGCGGGTCTGATCGATGTATTCATCTTCCCAGTCCATCATCGATTTGCCGTCTTCTTTCGGAAGTTTCTTTAGGAACTTCCGGAACATGAAGAAACCGCCAATCGCCATCAATGTGATCATGATAAAGCCCCAGAGCAAAATTCCGTTCATGAACCATGCCATCCGTGACTCATCCCCCTTTCAACATCACTTATACATTAGCATAATTTTTTGGGTCGTGCTATGATAAATGACGGAGAAAGTGAGGCGGAACGATGTTACAACCTTATGTACAACTCGACCAGTCCGGACGGCCCCAAAAAGGGCTCTTGCCGGAGACGGAAGACGGACGTGTCGTCGAATTTTATTATGATACGAACGGAGCGGACATCACGGTTGTCTTCGTGACGATCCCTGCTCAGGACGCAAGCCGCAAGCGGGCGTTCACGGTCGGAAAAACGTTTAAGACGATTTCGACGCTCGAAGACTTCACGTTGATACGATACGATTTGACCGATCATAAAATCCTCGCGACACTCGAGATGTTCGCAGATGGATCGAAGCGTCAAATTGATGCTTCGAGATTGCTCGACTATTAAAAAAGAAGGAGACGCGGATCGCCGCGACTCCTTCTTTTTAATGTTGGATGGAAATTCTGTCGTCCTCGATCGAGGCGGTCCCGCCAATCGGGAAAGTGAACAGCGGCATCGTATGGCCGAAGTCCGCGCCGGAGATGACCGGAATCGACGAGAGGGCAGGGTACAGCCCGACTAGATAACGGAGGTGTTCGTCCGTCATCTGTGTCGCAAGCTGAAAACGACCGAACACAATGCCGCGGATTTGATTGGCTCCCGGTTGCGCCATCAAGGAGGCGAAGTCACGGGCAAAGGTTGCCGGATGGACCTCGTAATCATCTTCAAGGAACAGAATGCTGTCGCGTAGATCCGGGAAGTATGTTGTCCCTTGCAGAAGGTTCAACGTACAAAGATTCCCGCCGAGCAGACGTCCGCTGCCGGAGCCTTTTGAGAGAATGATGGGTCCGGGGTTCGGAAGTGTCATGTCTTTTCCCTCATGCTGATCATGCCAATTGACACTCGGCTGAACCTGCGTCGTTCCGCTTCCGAACAACACCTGTTCGAATGACTGTAACGTATAGGCATCGCGCGAGGCGAGGGCACGTAACATCGGTCCCGAGTAGGTGACGAGTCCGCTTTTCGTCAAAAGAGCATGACTGAGCGCTGTGATATCGGAAAAACCGCAGAGGATCTTCGGATTATTCCGGATTAAATCGTAATCCAGTCCGTCGAGCAATTCATTGGAACTGAACCCGCCGCGGACACATAAAATCGCATCGATCGACGGGTCGGCGAATGCGGTATGGAGATCGTCCAAGCGGCATGCCGGATCACTCGAACCAAACGGATTTAATACCCGGGCATGCTGACTGGTCGAGACCTGTAAGCCAAACGATTCCAAAACCGTAATCGCCTGATCGAGAATCCTTGACTCGACCGTCGCAAGACTTGACGCCGGCGCAAGCAGACGAACATGCGAACCGCTCGCCAGACGCTTCGGCACAATGACGGGAATTTGCTGTTCAATGCATTCAATCCGGTTGCCGAACGGATCATTTGTGAAAAACCGGCGGCGTGGTGCGAGACGATCATCAAACTGAGTGGCATACCCGGCCGCTTGCAACCGGTTCGCCAAGTCGTCCAGGTTCGAAAATGTCAGACCCGGATGTGCTTTTGCCGCCGGTTGAAACGGCTCCTCGATTCCGAGGTGGAGGGCGGCGCCATCCGATTCAAACCAGACACCGCCGCTTGCTTTGACACCCGGCGGTTTTTCCACTTCTTTCATATGTAAAAGCCCGGCATAAAAAGCCCGAGCCTGTTCTTCCGAGTTTCTTGGGGCAGCTAACTGTACGTGATCTAACATTCTGACACGTCCTCTCAAGAAAATTAAACGATGAATTCCGTGACCCGTTTGAGTTCCCGTTCGACGAAATTCAAATAAAAATGTCCGTCGATCCGTCGATCCAGTTCCTGGGCGACTTCGTAAATATTGGAACGCAGGACTCCGAGATAGGCCACTTCGGCATGCCGGGCAGACCGGTAAGACGCTGCATAGTGAGCCAGTAAAAATTGCAGGTAACCACGGTCCGTCAACAGCGGAATCAACTGTTTTTTCTCTTCCATCGACCAGACATACTTGTCGTCGTAATACATCGCGGCGTAAAGGTGATACGGTTCATCGCCGCCTGTGAATAGTGGTTTGACGCGTTTGACTTCCTGAATCAACTGTTCCGTCCAGTCAAAGCGGTCTTTTTTCCGGCTGATGAACAACGGAAGAATGAATGGATGGGCCTGATCGGGCATACGTGAACAACCGCGTTCGTGACGGATGGCAGCATACAGTAACAAGGCCCGGTCTTCGTAACCGCGTTCAATGGCATACGTCATCCGGCTGAAACCTTCGCAAGACGGGCAGTCACTTAATTCGTCGGACGGGGCGTCGACCCATTCGGAAAGGTAATGATCGGCCTGTTCTTCGTCACCGAGCTTGCTGTAAATCATGAAGCCGATATAATCGCGTGTCCGGGCGAAACCACGGGCGTCGCAAAAATCAACGAACCGATCGAAATCTTCTTCGAGTAAAGCGACAGGCATATCTTCCTGTTCGGCTGCATAAATTAAATAGGATTTATAATTCCAGTACAGATCGAGTTCCTGTTTAGGAGTTAAAGTCAATTCATCCTTTCGGACCCAATCCATCAATAAGGAAAAGGAAACTAAAAAAGAGCGGAAGTGACCCAAATCAAATTGGTTTTGAGAAAATGTCCACAAGGCAAGGGGACGGAGTGTCGCGTCGGTCGTATCCTCAAAGATGGTCCAAAGTGATTCACCACGTTCGAGTGACGGATCTGCCTCTTTTAAGCGGAGATATAAACTGTTGAGTTCTTCGTGAGGGTTCATCTGTACCCCTCCTTTCTTATATAAGTATACCACGCACGGATTCAGAAGGCGCCCCGGATGTTACCGAACAAAAAAATGATTCCGCCCACGATTAGTCGCGGCTCGGAATCATTTCAAGGATTTGTCGATGTGTGGAACTTGTTGGATGAAGTAAATCATTTATCGTGTAACTGTTCAAGACTTGATGAAACGCAGCAATCGCGTCATCAAAAGCTTCGCGTGCAGGGTCTAAAGAAGGGAGTTCTGATGTCCCTTCAAGTGGATCTAGAAAATGGGTTGTTGGTTCAAACAGCTGCACTACGTCACCGATATAAATTTCATCCGGCGGACTTGCCAAACGGAATCCGCCACCTCGACCTCGAACAGAATGAATTAATCCATTTTGTCCTAAACGATAGACGACTTTCATCAGATGATTTTTTGAAATGTCGTAACAGTCCGCTACTTCCTGAATTCGGACTAATCGATCAGAGTGTGCCCCGGCAAACAACAGGGATCTGATTGCATAATCCGTATAACGTGTCATGCGCATTTTCATCACCTACTTAACTACACATGTTAGAGAAGTTTAATAGGAAGTACAAGTTTGAATGTGCATATCTAAAGATGCATTTTGGAGATTGAATTTAGGGAAAGATTTTGCCATAATAAGCGGGGAAGGTAGGTCATGTCATGCATTTTGATCAGGCATTATATCTGTTGCAAACAGTTGAGTGGGAGATGGAACAGAAGGGTTTTCGGATTGCGAGTCGTTTTTATAAACAATTGGAAGATAAGTATAGCGTATTATTAGAAGAAATGGAAAGTCAAACGACTACGGCACAAACGTTAGAGTTACGGATTCTTCGACTGGGACAACTGTTAAAACACGTGACGAAGCAACAAGAGTCAAGTGAGTTGTTCAAATTGATTTTATTAAATGAAATCAATCAGTCAAAATCCTTCTTGATGACGTATCCGGAAATCGTCAGCGAAGAATTGTTGGATGCCATCCAGTCGGAACTTGGACTCGAAGCAACTGCTCCGGTCATGGTGGCCTGGGAAATCGTCCATCATCAACTGGTTGAAACGTGCCGTCATTTTTACAAGTACAAAAGTCAAGGCGACTGGGCGCGGCTGGATGTCTTGTTGGTAGCCGAGCAACATCATTTAGGGGCAATCATGGATGAAGCCCGCTATGCATTGATGAGTGGCCGGAAAACGACGATTCTGCACGTCCAAAATCAAAAACCATCGTCTGAAAAATTGATGGCGACGCTAAACGTTTTGACAAAACAGGGTTTAATTTTTCACAGCATGCAGACGGAAGAGTGGGACGAGCAACTCGAGCAGTTCCTGAAACTGATTTCGATGGGGGATCCGATCACCTTTGCGAGCGGGTCCAGTCGTTTTATTGCAGACGTCCAACGAACGCTCGAACCGTTGCCGGTCATATTCAGTCCGTTCATCGCGGACGGTGTCCTTCCGTCGTAAGGTATATTCATCTGTGACATGACTTCAGAGAAATACTGGAGTCTTTTTTGTGTCCATTTTCATGAAATGGTAAAATAAAGAAAAATATGAAAAGAGGATTATAGATGCCGACTATTTATCTGACGCGTCACGGTGAGACGGAATGGAATCTCGAGAACAGGTTGCAAGGGTGGCAAGACTCTCCGTTGACCGCCAAAGGGCGCTCTCATGCCGAAAAATTGGGAAGACGGTTGCAATCTATCCCGTTTCAAGCCGTCTATTCCAGCCCGAGCGAACGTGCCTACCAAACGGCCCAATTGATTTGTAACGGATGGTCAACACTGATTCAGACCGATGACCGGTTAAAGGAAATTCATATGGGCGAATGGGAAGGGCAGACACAGGAAACGATCGAGCAGCATGATTTGGAAGGCTATTCTGCGTTTTGGAAAACGCCTCATCTGTATGTCTCGAAAACAGGAGAAAACTTTGATGTGCTAAAAAATCGGCTACTGGCGTGTTTGAACGACATCCAACTGAAGCATCAAGAAGAAACGGTTTTAATCGTGACGCACGGTATTGCGATCAACGTGCTGTTAGCTCATTTCAAAGGGACAAGCATGGAACAGCTATGGACGTCTTCTCCGTTCATTCACGGAACGAGTCTGACTATCATCGAATCGACGAATCAGGGATATTCCATCGTACTCGAAGGAGATATGAAGCATATCGACCGGGAATCGGTGTTATAACGACTACATATAAACACCCTGGACCAGGCACTGATGAAACAGTGTCCGGTTCAGGGTGTTTTGCTCATTTAAATGACGTTCCTCAAGCCGACTGCGATAACCGTTTCGCACGCTGGATCGAGCGGTCAAGGGCAAGATAGACAAGTCCGGACAAACAACAGGCGACACCGACACCGGCAAGCGCGTATTGTCCGTTTCCGGAGTCGAGGAACAAGGAACCGAGTAACGGCGCCGTGACTCCGCCGATCAGCCACTGGATACTGGCGGCACCGTTATACGTTCCGCGCAGATGTTCCGGGGCAATCAGGGCAATGAATGTCATCTGGACCGGCGACATGATCATCTCGCCGAGCGTATACAGCGCGTAGATGACGAGTAAAACCGTCACGAGCACGATGTAGCCGGTTCCGAGCGAGAACAGATACGACGGAATGAAGGCGAGTAAAATCATCCCCAGCCCGAAAATCGATGCCCCGAGCAACATGACTTTGCCGAAGGCTTTACCGGACAAGCGGGCGGCGACCGGGAACTGGAACAGAACGACCATGATTCCATTTAATCCCATCAGGTAAGGGAACGGGTTTTTATCGTTCGGCAGTCCCGGTAAGGCTTCCTTCAGGAAAACCGGCAACATACTTTCAACGAGCGAAAAGCCCATCGAGATGAAGACACCGGCTGCGATGAAAATTAAGAAGACATTGTCTTTGCGCAGGACGGTGAAGGCTGATAACTTCGGCTCATCATCGGTGTGTTCGATCTGATCCGGTTTTGTTTCTTGGATGAAGATTAACAAGACGAGTGCGTACACGAAAAAGACGGCGGCAGCAGCGTAAAAAATCAGCGACCGGTCAACGAACAGGACGGCACTTCCGATCAATGGGCCAAACGCGGCCCCGACATTATGCCCCATCCGGAGTAACCCGAATGATTCATTAAGCCGCTCCGGTGGTGTGACATCGGCGACCATTGCGCTTGCTGCCGGGTGGAACAAGGAATTCGTCAGACCAAGCAAGGCATTCATGAGTAGCAACGGCCAAAACGAATCGGCGAATGAGAAGCCGATTAACGCGATGACATCACCGACGATCGAGATGACCATCAGCGGTTTACGTCCATATAAGTCAGCGAGATACCCGCCAAGGAACGAACCGAACAATGAGGTGATCGGACCTGTCGCCATGATGATTCCGACTAAAAAGTACGAATCCAATTGTTCTGAGTAATAAAGAACAAGAAATGGTGCAATCATGAACATCATGACTCCGGTAATCGTTTCCCCGACGAACCGGATCCAGATGTTACGGTCAAGCTGTTTTAGTGCAGTAAACATAAACAAAACCCCTTATATTTCCGTTTTTAGACCATAGAAAAGACGGATACGCACAAATATGGGCATACCCGTCCTGATATAAGAGGGCAGCATGCACGTATACGCATACGTACACCCTGCTTAATTGAAAATTAAACGATTGGGTGACGTACAGTTGTAGCCAATACGTGAATCGGTTGTTGCTGATCAAATGATTGTGACATTGTACGTCTCCTCCTTCTTGTAATAGTGACTTCCTCGTCATCGTATAGAAGAAAGAGCGGGGTTGTCAAGATAAATTCTGAAAATTGGGTCAACAAAGTGAAATGGACGAGACTGCGAAAATTCGGTATGATAGACTAGTTGCGAAAAAGTATCTGTATCGAGGTTGAATATATAGGTGAAAGGAATTACCACACATGACAAAATTACTTCAAACCGAAGTCGAGAAACGCCGGATTTTCGGTATCATCTCCCACCCGGATGCCGGGAAAACGACATTAACCGAAAAATTCCTGCTCCACGGGGGAGCTATCCGCGAGGCCGGATCCGTCAAAGCACGGAAAAACTCAAAATTTGCGAAATCCGACTGGATGGAGATTGAAAAACAACGGGGAATCTCCGTTACCTCTTCCGTCATGCAGTTCGAATATGACAAAAAAATCGTCTCGATCATGGATACACCGGGTCACTCCGATTTCGGGGAAGACACATACCGGATCCTGACAGCCGTCGACTCGGCGATCATGGTCATCGATGCGGCGAAAGGGATCGAGTCCCAAACGAAGAAACTGTTCCAGGTCTGCCGGATGCGCGGTATTCCGATCTTTACGTTCATCAACAAGATGGACCGTCAAGCACGTGACCCGCTCGAATTGATGGAAGAGCTCGAAGAAGTCCTCGGGATTCCGTCGGTTGCTGTTACATGGCCTGCAGGATCAGGACAACAGTTCGAAGGTGTCTACGACCGTGTCAACGAGAAGTTCCACTGCTTTAAAAACGATCGTCTGACGATTGATCTCGGCGAAGAAGGACTCGCAAACGATCAATTGGCCTCAACGATCAACAATGAAATGTATGACACGTTAGTCGACGAAGTTGATTTACTCGACGGAGCCGGCAATGAATACAATGAAGAATTGATTGCGAAAGGTGAATTGACACCTGTCTTCTTCGGTTCTGCCCTAGTCGACTTCGGGATCACACCGTTGCTCGAGCATTACCTCAACTTGTCACCGTCACCGACTCCGCGTGAGTCGAACAAAGGACAAATCGAGCCGGCACAAGATTTCTTCAGCGGTTTTGTCTTCAAAATCCAAGCAAACATGAATCCGAACCACCGTGACCGGATTGCGTTCGTCCGGATTTGTACCGGTAAGTTTGACCGTGGGATGGAAGTTGTCCTGACGCGGACCGGTAAAAAGATGAAGCTGTCGCAATCGACACAGTTCATGGCAGATGAGCGGGAAACGGTCAACGAAGCGTTTGCCGGCGATGTTATCGGTCTGTACGATTCCGGCAACTACCAAATCGGCGATACGATCACGAACGGTGATCCGAGCCTGCAGTACGAGGCTTTGCCGACGTTCGCACCGGAACTGTTCCTGAAAGTCTTCACGAAAAACGCCCTGAAATCAAAACAATTCCAAAAAGGCGTCGAACAGCTTGCACAAGAGGGAGCGATTCAGGTCTACAAGACGGAATACAACGAGATCATCCTCGGGGCGATCGGACAACTTCAATTTGAAGTTTTCGAACACCGTCTCAAAGGGGAATACGGCGTTGACATCCTAAAAGATGCAGCAAACTTCCAAGTCGCGAAGTGGGTTAAAGTGACAGAAATCAGTGAAGTCAAGAAATTGACGGATTCACGGACTGTCCTCGTCTACGACCGTTGGGAAAACCCGGTTCTCTTGTTTGCGAATGATTTTGTCTACGAACGATTCGTTCAGAAAAACGAAGGTGTCATCACGCTTGTTGACTCACCACAGTTACTCAAAGATTAATTTGATGGAACGTATCTTCCGATTCACCGGAAGATACGTTTTTTTCGTTTTGAGATCCGGAAAGAAGGGTAAAAATTTGAGTCTGTGAATTCATATCTCTGTGAGAGGAATGGTGTTGACGATGGCGAAAAAATTTATCGGCATTTTTCATGATGAATCGAGTTTACATCAAAGAATGCAAGCGTTAAAACAGCAAGGACATACAGATTCTGATTTCTCAGTAGTGGGACGGGACGATGCAGCAGATGAAACATCGGGTGCGTCCTGGATCGACCAAATCAAATCGAAGTTCAGTCATGAGCCGCCGCTTCGGGAAACGTTAAAACGAGTCGGTCATTCCGACGATGAAGCGGAACGTCATTACCAGGAAGTAGAGCGGGGAGGAATTGCATTGTTCGCAAAAGACCGGCACGATGAGCATGATCATGCACACGATCATGACCATCACCACGACCATGATCACGACCATACACATGATCACTTAAATGATGAGAATGACCGTCACGGCGGGAAAGTCGCAAATCCGGGCATCAACGATTATGAATCAGAGCATTCGAATGATCACGACAAGAGCGACCGTTCAAAATGGAAAGCCGATGATGTAGATTAATAAAATGGGACGCCAAGCTGAGCTTTTCAGTTTGGCGTCTTTTTTTGAGAAGTGAAGTTTGTTCATTACCGCTTTAAAAATCACCGGTGCTATACTGAACGTATCAAAGAGGTGAAGAGAAATGAAAAAAACAGTCGCAACACTCGCTGGTCTCGGCGTTCTCGGAGCGGTCTTCATGACCCGTTATCCGTTATTCGGCCGCCGACCATCGAAGTCAGATCAACAGCGTTATGCCCGTTCGGCCCAGTTTTCGAACGGAAAGTTTCAAAATGAACTGCCGTTCCAATTAAAGATGGAATGGGACACAATGAAAAGCATCTTAAAAGATTACGGACGGGAGCTGCCGTCGTTAAAACCGGTCAAACCGTTGCCGGTTGTTCCCTTTGAACAACGGACGGACGGAACGGAACCGCGAGTGACCTGGTTCGGTCACTCGGCGTTCCTGCTGGAACTGGATCATCAGACGATTTTCTTTGATCCAATGCTCGGACGTGCGCCGTCACCGTTCCCGAAAATCGGGGGTGGACGGTTCCAGACGACGGAACAGGTCGATTTGGATGCCTTACCGCCGATTGATCTCGTCATCTATTCGCATGATCATTATGACCACTTGGATTATCATTCGGTTTTGGCGTTAAAAGACCGGGTTGGTCAGTTCATCGTTCCGCTTGGTGTCGCGAGTCGTCTGAAAGGCTGGGGTGTCGATCCGGCCAGGATTACGGAACTCGATTGGCATGAATCGGTCGAGACGAACGGTCTCCGCCTGACGGCAACACCGGCCCGGCACTACTCGGGCCGCAACGGGCTCGATCAATTTTCGACGCTTTGGGCGTCATGGGTGATTGAGGGATCGAAAAAAGTCTTCTTCAGCGGCGACAGCGGATATGGTCCACACTTCAAAGCGATCGGGGAACAATACGGTCCATTTGATTTAACGATCATGGAATGCGGACAATACGATACCCGTTGGTCGAGTTCGCATATGTTACCGGAGCAGACGCTCGCGGCGCATCTCGATGTCAAAGGGGATGTGATGATTCCCGTTCACTGGTCGGCGTTTACGCTGGCGTTCCACCCGTGGTTCGAACCGGTCGAACGGGTGTTGAAGGAAGCGAAAAAACACGACGTCCCGGTCGTAACACCGATGATTGGCGAGAGTGTCACGACGGCCAGTCAGACGCGTAAATGGTGGCGCGAGGTACGGTGAAGTTAGGGTGAGTTAAGTAAAACTCCTCCTCTTTTCCCGTACTTTCCTCAGGCGAGACACAAGCCGCGGCTCCTATTCCTTTCGGACGAGGAGCCGGGTCTCGTTTGTCTCTGACAGCGCGAAAAGCACGCGCTTTTTCCTGAAGGAGTTACGGGAAGAAACCGAGTTTAACGAAAAGTTTGTAAGACGAGAATGATTTTTAATCGTTCTCGTCTTTTTGTTAAATGTACTCATCTTTTTGAAAGGGGAGATTAATTTTGAAAGAACAATTGAGTTTGTTGGATGATTTGTCTCAATATAGAAATGCTGAGGAAATGTCGACCTATTACAAGTTTGTAATTGATCAAGCTAAAAAAGATTCTTCAGTTTTGAAACTGTTAAGATTAAAGAAAGGGCATTTTAAAGAATTTTGCGAAGAGTTTACACCGGCATATATTTTCTCGATGTCGCTTTTCTTTTCAAAAGGAGCACAAATAAAAGTTGTTTTAGGAAACCAAGGATACGATTTTTTGATGAAAAAGACTGATGGAGCAGTTGAGAAATTTGAAGTGAGTTCTTACATAGACGGGCAAGAAGATACAAAAATCTCACAAAAATTAAATGAAGTTGGAAGATGGCAATCACGGTTAAGCAGTCTAGAGTCTCTTGAGGAGAAAAGAAATATCTTTCTTGAAAAGACAAAGCAGAATATCATCAAAAAATCTCAAAAAAATTATGACGATGTGACATTGATTTTTTCTACGACGATATTTACATTAGAACACTTTCCTGAAGATCACGAGTACTTGCTTCAGGAAAAAATCATCGAATATATAAAAGAAACAACCTTTTATGCTAAAGGAGTTTACTTGATAACAGATGATGGACATTCAATTGAACACAGTGCTGCACATATGCTTAAGATTAAATAGATTATGGTTAAAGCTTTAAATTACTGTGCTTGAATTAATTTGATACAAAAAACATCCCCGTCCTTTCGCTTATCGCGAGAGTACGGGGATGTTGTGTTTTCGGAAAGATTAACTTGCAAGCCGTTCTGATTTAGCATCACGTCGTGAACGCAAACGTTCGATGACTTCAAACCCGAGGACAAGCATCGTCCCGATCAGTAGGCCGTTACTGAAGAACGGACGTAACGTCAGCGGCAAGATTTCCGCAAGAACCGTCGATTGCAGGAGGATGCTGATCCCGATGACGGCGCAAATCGCAAAGGCATGTTTACGACGGCTCGTCGTCATGCTGCTTTCAGCCGACTGCCAGGCAATCAGGAACATGTGCGGTAACGTCGCAAGCAAAGCGGCACTGGCGACACTGCGTGGTAATGTGGCGATGATGCCGATGATGCTCGGGAAAAAGCCGACCAGGGCAATGACAAGTGAGGCAATCAAAAACGGCCGGCGTTCCTTACTTCCCGTCTGAGCAATGAAACCACTCGTAATCGGTAACGGAACCGGAACGAGCGTCGAGAACGTCGCTGCAATCAAGTGAATGATTCCTTCGATCGTCAGTCCTTGATTCAAGGCTCCTTTTTTCTGAATCGTCGCTTCGACGGCGCTGAGCGCAGCAATCAGATTGACGATTAAAAGAATCGCAAACGGAATCGCGACGAGAAACGCACTGCCGTCAAATTGCGGCATTCCGAACGGTAAAGCGGTTGGAAAGGCAAAGACACCGGACGCTGCCGGCAACGACGGACGGCTAACGAGCCAGCCGACGACAATACCGATCATCAAAGCGAACGGTCGTAAGCGCGTCGGACCGAATTGACTGAGGCCGAGCACAAGCAGGAAGGTCAGAATGCCGGCGAGACGTGTCGCCTCAACAGCAAGCACTGCTCCGAGCATGACACCGGTCAGTTGAATACATAATAAAAGCAAAAACGTTCCGCTGACGAGCGGCGTAAAGACCGGTAATAAAAAGCGCGTCCAGCCCGTCAATCCGAGGAAAATCAGGACAACGCCGGCGATGACGACAGCGGCCATCGCGATCGTGAAGGCTGTTTTTGAATCGACCGGCAACGCGGCGATGACAACAAAAATACTGACCCATGAACCGGCCGGACCGGACACGATCGGTAAGCGGTGACCGAAGACACCATGGAGAAAACAGGCAATCCCGCCGACGAAGAAGGACCGTTGCACAAGCGCGGCCGTTTCGACACTTGAGAGGTCAAACAGGCTGGCAACGACGATGGGCAAGGCAATCGTATTGGCTAATAAGAAAATGATCCACTGGATCGTGGACGTCGTACGTTTCACAAAAATCGTCTCCTTTAAAAATCGCTGATTTCAGCATCATATCATATGAATGATGTTATGATTCATACATATTTATGACTGAAAACATATGAAAGAGATGATGAAGATGGATTTACGTCAATATCGGTATTTTTGTGCAGTTGTCGAAGAACAATCGGTGACGCGGGCGGCAGAACGCTTACGGATGGCACAACCCGCTTTGACACAACAGATTCGGAAAATGGAAGAACTGCTTGGGGTGCGGTTGATTGAACGGGCGGGACGCGGCATCCGGATCACGGCAAGCGGTGAGCGGCTGTATGAACGCGCCGTCTCATTGTTGCGGTATGAAGCAGAAACGCGGATTGAAGTCAGTGATATCAAGGAGGGACGAGCCGGTATCTTACGGATCGGGGTCAATACATTATCTGCCGGTCGCCTGACAGGCTGGGTTCAAGAGATGAAACGCCGGTATCCCCGGATCACGTTGCAAATTCATCAGGGCGAGTCGGGTGTGTTGATTGAGCGCCTGAAGGATCACGCAATTGATGTGGCACTCGTCCGACTGCCGATCGAGGCCCAGGGCGTCACAATCGAATGGATGGAGGAAGAACCGTTTTATCGCGTCCATCATCCGGAATATGCGGACGCCGACGTCATCATTCCGAGTCAGGAAGGACTGGGGGTCTTTCAGACGCTCAGTCAGCAGTTCGGCGTCGTTTCGCAGGAAACCTGTTCCGACGTCCTGACCTTGATCGGACTCGTCCGGTGCGGACAAGCCGTGACACTGTTACCGGAAAGTACACTTCGTGAGCTCGACATGACGGGACTTGTTCGGGAACGGTTACCGGACGCGACGAGTACGACGGCTCTTGTCTGGTTGACGGAAGACGGGCAATCCGCCTTAACACAACAATTCCTGAAGATTGTTCAAGAACGAGAATAAATTGTTAAAAAAGGGATTTTGTAGGATACTTAAACAAAGTGAACTGAGCAGGGGGAGAACAAGATGAAGACGATTCGCGGAAAATACGGCGAAGCGAAGATTTTTACACAGAACGTCGATGATATGACGATTGAACAGGTGACAGGGATGCTGAATGAGAATATTGCCGTCGATGGGAATGTCCGGATTATGCCCGATTGTCATGCCGGCAAGGGGTCAGTTATCGGCACGACGATGCGGATTCACGATAAAGTCGTGCCGAATCTCGTTGGTGTCGATATCGGTTGCGGGATGTTATGTACACAAATCAACCGCGACGGAACAGCTGGCGTTGATTATGAGAAGTTGGATGCTGCGATTCAGGCACTGGTTCCGAGCGGCATGTCCGTCCGCAATCAGCCGCACCGCTTGTCGGAACAGATTCCGTTTGAGCAGGTATTGGCACCATTTAACGAAACGCGGGCCCGATTGTCGATCGGAACGTTAGGCGGCGGCAATCACTTTATTGAGCTGAACACGGACGAGGAAAACAATCTCTACATCGTGATTCATTCTGGCAGCCGGAACCTCGGAAAAACGATTGCCGAACATTATCAAAAGCTGGCGGAAAGCTCACAATTCACGGTTGATACAGAAACAATCGTTGCCTCGCTGAAAGATCAGGGACGGGAGCAGGACATTCAAACGACGTTGGTCGAGTTGAAGAGTCAATTTAATGAAACGAATAAAGATTTAGCCTACGTCTCCGGCCCTGATATGGACAACTACTTACATGACTTAAAAATCGCTCAAAAATACGCAGCACTGAACCGTCAAGCGATGACGGAGGTCATCCTGGAAGCAATGGGCTGGTCAGCGACCGATCAATTCGATACGATTCACAACTATATCGATCTCGAGCAGATGATTCTGCGGAAAGGGGCGATTTCCGCACAGGCCGGTGAGATTGCAATCATTCCGATGAACATGCGGGACGGTTCATTGATTGTGAGAGGAAAAGGTAATCCGGATTGGAACTATTCCGCACCACACGGAGCAGGGCGGATCATGTCCCGCTCGAAAGCATTTAAATCAGTAGACTTGAAGGAATTTGAGGAGACGATGCAGGATGTCTGGTCGAGTTCGGTTGTCGAATCGACACGCGATGAGTCGCCTTTTGTCTATAAGCCGATGGAGGAAATCATCCGTAACACACAGGACACGATTGAGTTACTCCAAGTCATTAAACCGCTTTATAACTTTAAGGCAACAAAATGAAGTCCGACGTCCTGCTCACTGACAGATGAACTGGTGGCTGTCTTGATCGCAACTACCTGTCGTGAAACCGGCTGTTAAGAGAACGGATTGCGAGGCCCGGTTGTCGGGTGCGGTATAGGCACAAACCTGTTTGACTTGCATGTCCTGCAGTCCAAACCGGGTAACCGTTTTGACAGCTTCCGTCATGTAGCCGTGACCGCGGAAGTCCGCTTTGAGGACATAACCAATTTCGGCGATGTTGTTTTGGTAGCCTCTGCAAAAACAGCAATTGCCGATGAATTCGCCGGTCGATTTTAAATACAGTCCCCACGTGATGCCGTCCCCGTTGAGGTAATCAAGAGCAATTTGACTCAAGATCCGGACGACGTCATGACTGTTTTCTGCCTGTTGCCCATCATAGACCGTAATTTCAATCATTTGGTTCGCTTCGCTTAAGCGGATTTCCCTTAACAGAAGCCGTTCGCTCGTCAGTTCAGGAAAGACGTCAAAATAGTATTTTTCTTTCACGCGGCATGTCTCCTTTTATTTTACTTCTTCATTTCAAGTGTACGTGATTCGATTGGAACCGGAAACATTCATCAGAACGAAAAATCCGTTTATTCATTCAGGAGGAGTTTACATGCAAAAGAAAGCCTTGGTCGTCATCGATATTCAAAATGACATGACAAAAAACTACAAAGAAGTCATCGGGACGATCAATCAGTCGATTGATTGGGCGGTCGAACAGGACATGCATGTGGTCTATATCCGGCATGAGAATTTGTCGGCTGGGACAAGAACGTTTAAGACCGGAACACGCGGTGCTGAGTTGGCACCTGATTTAAAGATCGTGTCGGATCACATGTTCACGAAATATAAGGGGAACGCCTTAACGAGTGAAGCTTTCGCAGCATTCATTGCGCAACATGACATCACCGGCTTTTATCTGACCGGCGGGGATGCGACGGCTTGCGTCAAATCGACTTGCTTTAATTTACGGAAACTGGATTATGACGTGACGGTAATCACGGACGGCATCACAAGTTATGACAAAAAGAAACTGCCGGAAATGATTGAATACTACGCGAAAAAGGGCAGTCATATCGTTCAGTTGAATGATTTAATTCGTAATTGACTGGTGCATTTGAACAGAAAGTAACATGAATCAGCTTGAGAGGAATGGAGTAACGTGAAATTAATTTTGATGGGGATCAGTATTATTTTATTTGGAATCGCTCTGATGATCGGCTTTAGTCCAATGGGATTAAATGACCTGTTGGGTATTAAAATTGGAATGACGATATCGTTTGTTGGGTTACTCGTTACGTTCATGGACTTTTTTATCAGTGTGAAGCAATAAGCGAGAGGTGTGCATACCAAAGTGAAGGAGGTTTTTACCGTGAGAAACGTAGTTAAAGTATTGATTGTGTTATCTGTATCGTTAGGTCTGGTGTTGACAGGTTTTTTGCCGAAGGAAGCCGAAGCAAAAACCAAAAAAGAAACACAACATGACACTTTTAAAATGCTGAAAATGAATACCTCGATGACCAGCGTTGCGGAAGTCATGTATGGTAAGAACTACAAAAAACAGCTGTGTGACCGCTCGGAAGAACCGATTATTCTGGTTAGCCGCGTGAACAAAGGTGCTTCTTTGTTTGAGACAAGACCTCTTGTGTTTCCAGCACAGGAGGTTCTTTTTTTGCAATTTTATCGAAAAAGTACGAAAAGCTTGTTTGATTTTTTTACTATCTTATGTCAAGCAAATAGCGGATATAACCGATAGACCTATGTAAGGTATTTGCTGTCTCTAGTGCAGGGAACGAAACAATGTTTCGTCTATTTCTCATGGTTTGACTATCGTCAAGATGAATTAGGAATTATCCATCATCTGTCATCATTTTGAGCTTATAATCGAAGTGAAAACTGCTTATTATAGAAAAGTAAGAAATATTGGCGTGTGAACTACACCATTTATTTAAAAGGAGAGATGTAACGTGTTAATCGTCGCAATTTTGACGAGTATAGTTTTGACAGGGATTCATGTGTACCAAGCTTCACGTCGGGTATGGAAAATGAAAGTATTCAAGAAGGAGCATGGAAAAAGTTTCCCTGTAGTATTGTCTTCATTGAATGAAGCATCTATTAGTCCATTCGTTTCAATGGCGATACATATCACATTAAGTTATTTCATGTTTTTAGGATTGTTTATTGGGGATGAATCGACATTCTTTGAGTTTTGGTGGATACAGCTCTTTTTTCACTTACCTGTTCGCGTCCCATTCTTTTTTGCATCATTCCTGCAAGTGTATTATTTCTTCAGAAGGAAGCCCTGGCACTTGGATGCTTCATCGCTTATCTCATTCAAGCAAGTTAGTCAGTGGCAATCCATCGTGAAAAAGCATGGTAATGTATCTTTTGAAGATAATTATCGTTTTTTATTCAAATCGACTTTGGATGAGCAGAAGATTTTAGATGAAAGATACATCGCTGACATACTGCGAGCAAGTGATTTGCTTGTACAACAACAGCAAGCGGAAAAAGAAGTTTCAGATTCGAGTGCTTTTTTGAACGTCGAAATTGACGAAGAGGTTGACTTACTAAACGCATTGAACGAGGAACTTATCGGATTGTTTGATAGTTTGCTCTATGCAGTAGGAATGAAAAAATCTCCCGATTATATAGAAGAGAAAAAACGGGAACTGATGCAACGAAAACTCAACAAAATGATTTCCCCGGAGAAACGGATTCCAATCGCTGAGGTAGAACTCTTAAAGTTGGTTGGAGACAGCGATACGGAACCAGAAGTAAAAGCAAAGGCGAATGACGTACTTTTAGCCATTAAAAGTCGAACCAAGCAAGGGCAAGCGGAGTCGAAACGTGAACTGGACATGATTACTATCAAAACAGCGATGGCAGTCGAAGGTATCACGGAAGAAGACTTGAAGAAATTGAAATAAATAAGATTAAACCTAAGACATCCATCCGGCTGTCTTTTTTCACGAATGCTGTGATGGTCACCGCTCTTTTTTCTTATCATAAGGAAACACATCAATAGGTATGAATAAAATAGTTTATTAAGAGCGACTATGACTTGGTGATAAAAAATGTTCTAGTCTCTGAAATGGCATGTATTCGAAAAGTAAATGATATCTTTAGCCGAATCGATGATTGTTACTTGGATGCTGACGAGGTCGTCATACTGGATTGAATCATTTCAAAATTAACAGTAGCTTTAATCTCACGATTTGCCACTCTATTGTTCAAAGTGCTTATCAAAATCAGGCGAGAGGACTCCCACTTCTAAACGTCTAGGGCGAAGTAGGAGATGAATCGCCTTCGGACAAGGCGTGTCTTGCAACACGTCAATTGTTCGACAATGCTGGTTTAAAAACAATGAAAAACAGGAAAAAATTAACTGTCGCGTTCTTTGAAAACTGAGGATATGGGGTTGTGACAGGAAGTTCGTCTGTCACGTAAAATCTTCAACGTTCACCTTGCGGATGACCGAAGTAGCGAAAACCAAGCAGAGTAGGTATCCGCGCAAAAGAAACGGACAAGATAGACTTACAACCGTCGGGACGACGGGGTTAGCCTGATCAATTTTTGACCGATTGGCCGGATGACTCAAGAATTCTCCACCTCTTAGCGAAGCATAGGTGGAGGTAGTTCAAGCAGTGGTGAATTGAACGATTCCAATCCATACGATAAATAAAAAATGAGAGGACTCCTTATTTTGGGAGTTCTCTCATTTTTTATCTCTATTCAAGTAGTATTCAAGGGTAATGGAATAATCAGCGGATCGTTTTTAAAGCGCCAGCCCAAGGGATGACTTGATCGAGCATTTGGTTGACGGAGTCTGCTTGAACGGGAGCTGCTTTTAACACCGCTCCATTCTCAAAGTCAGTGAACAGCGAGAGGGCAGGGTGGACCCGGACGTCGGCGATCAATAACTCGCCCAAAATACCGCGTAAATGTTCTGCTGCCCGGGCACCGCCGACCGAACCATACGAGACGATACCGGCTGCTTTGTTGTTCCACTCGACCCGGAGGTAATCGAGAGCATTTTTTAAGGAAGCGGCAATCGAGTGATTATATTCCTGCACGATGAACACAAAACCGTCTTGCGCAGCAATGGCTTCAGACCAGGCGGCTGCACCGGAAGCATCGCCGTCTTTTTCACCGAGCAACGGTAATTTGTAGTCGGCAATGTCAATGATCGTATAGTTGGCGTCCCCGCGTTTGTCCGCAAGTTCTTTGACCCAGTTTCCGACTTGTGGACTCAAACGGCCTTCACGTGTTGATCCCAGGATTATCCCGATGTTTAATGCTGTCATGTTCGTTTCCTCCTCTAATGGTGGTGTTTCTTTTGAGCCAAATAGTTTGCTGAAGATATTCAAGTGAACTCCTCCGGATTATAAATATTCTTTTTCAATCTTGCGTGTGCTGCGGACGGTATCGATTGGGCGGACCATTTGCTCGATTTGTTGACGTTGTGGTTCGAGGAATGGGGGTAATGATAATTTTTCTCCGACCGTTTCATACGGCTCGTCTCCCATGAAACCGGGACCGTCTGTTGCCCATTCGAACAGAACGCCGCGTGCGACACGTGCATACAAGGATTCGAAGAAGAAACGATCGACGTAGCCCGATGTGTTGAATTGTAAGTTGTGCATCCGTTCGATCCATTCATTTAAAGCGGCTGTATCTTCGACGCGGAACGCCACGTGATGGACGGTTCCGAATCCTTGGCGTCCGCTCGGAAGGAGAAGGTTATGTTCGACGATGACTTGCGCACCGTTGCCGCCTTCGCCCATTTCAAACAGATGCAGGGATCCGGATTTGTCGATTTCCCGCATCAGCATCGCTTTTTCCAGGACGTCTTTTAACCGGTCAAATTCGGCAATCCGGATGTGGATCGGACCTAAGCCAGTGATGGCGAATTCCAGTGGAACGGGACCGTTTTGCCACGGCGTTCCGGAAGCGATGCCTGCGTTGTGCTCGTCTGAAATCAGCATGTACTGCTGGTCATCGAAATCAACGAACGAGAGGGTTTTCTTCCCGAATTGTTCTTTGATGCCGCGATGTTTGACGTCATATTTATCAAACCGTTTGATCCAGTAGTCAAGTGCGTCGTCCGTCGGTACGCGGAAAGCGGTTTTGTAAATTTCGTTTGTGCCGTGTGTTCCTTTCGGGATGCCCGGAAAATCAAAGAATGTCATATCGGTGCCGGCTGATCCTTTATCGTCGGCGAAAAACAGATGGTAGGTCTGAATGTCATCCTGGTTCACCGTCTTTTTGACTAAACGCATGCCTAAGACGTTGGTGAAGAACGCATAATTTTTCTCGGCACTGCTCGTGATGGCCGTTACGTGGTGGATTCCTTTTAATTCGTTCATATCAATCGCTCCCTTAGTCGTTATTATCTCGAATTCGAGATATATAGTAAAAAAATTTTAATGATTTTGTGCTTGATAGCCTATTTTTTTAGCGGTCTTAATAAAAGATTCGATTTCTGCTTGATCAATCCCTTGGAAAACCTGATTAATGGCTTGTTCATGTTCCGGGAAAATCGTGTCCATCAAGTTTTGACCTTCTGGGGTGAGCTCCGCAAATGTCACGCGCCGATCCACCGGACATGCTTTACGGGCGACATAGTTCTTTTTTTCAAGCTTATCAATCACGTAGGTGATGCTGCCACTCGTAATCAATACTTTTTTCCCGATCAGCTGAATCGGCTGCCTTCCTTTGTGATACAGCAACTCGAGTACCGAAAAATCTGTCGGATTTAAACCGGACTTTGCGACATCCTGTTTGATGACTTCGTGAAGCGCATCGACGGCGCGGACCATGACCGTCAGTGCTTTTAAGTTCGGATTCGGCTGTTCCATTTCGTTCACCTCTTTTATCTTTAAATCGTATATCTTTAATTCGAGATAAATATACCATCTGTTTTTGAGTGCGTCAATTGTTTTGATTGGTTTCTGATTACAGGAGTCAAGATCCACGCAGAAGAATGAAAAGAAACAGCCCGCTGAGTGCGGACTGCCTTTAAAAGGGATGAATAGATCACCAGTTCAGTTTATTTAAAAATGCAAGAATGTCTTGATTGACTGCGTTCATATCTTTTCCTAACGTCATTAAATGCTTTGAATTCGCAAATCCTTTAATCATTTTTTGATCCGAAGCTACGCTTTCAAAAATCGTTTCGGCACTCGTCTTGTATGAGGGATCATCCAATTCCCCATACAGGACGCAAACAGGAGAGACGATCGAGGTTAAATGGTCCCGCGTCCGGATAATGAGTTGTTCGAAGTCAGTCAGCGATTCAAAAGGAAGGTGATCCAGTTCAGCCATTTCAGAAGCAATCTGCTGATCCTCTTTTCCTTCGAGTTGTTTATAGCGCTTGGCATAATAAACGATTCGTTCCTTTAGGAGGGCTGCTTCCTTATCCATAGGTACGGACAGTGTGACTACACCGTTGATCTGCAACTCCTGTGCCGTTTTTAAAGCAAGAACACCACCCAGTGAGAGACCGACGACTGCTATTTGTTTGAATCCTTTGTCTTTCAACAGCTGATAACCATTGAGAACATCCTGCCACCAGTCGGCTGGTCCGTAGTTCAGAAGTTCTTCTGCCGGTAAACCGTGTCCACTGAGTGTCGGAGCGTAGCAGGAGTACTGATTTTGTTGCAAGTAGCGGCCGAGCTTTTTCATGTCGTTCGGATTGCTGGTGAAGGAATGTAAGAGCAGAACAGCTCGTTCACCGCCTTCGTAATAAAAAGGCTTCGGGGGTAATAATTTCATAGAAAGGAATTCCTCATTTCGTCGTATTTATCATTTTTATGGATGTACGTCAGTTCGTCTTCACTTCGTAATCAGATAAGATTGTGTTTCCAATAGTAGTAAACATCTCTGAGTTAACAAATGATTTTACTAGAAAAAGCAAACTGTCTTTGCTGAAAACAGGATTAATCATCAGTGCTTTTTGTTCAAAAGCAAAGCGGTTTTGATCATGATGCATGATTAAGTCTTTTAACTCTCGTAAGTCATTTTTTGAGAGATCAAACAGGATGATCGATTCGTGTATCGTTGTATCTTCCATTGCATCCTGATGTAAATTTCCGAGTAAAGTCAATAACGTACGATTGTGAAATTTCAACTTTTCAATTTCCTCGATCAAATAATCATACTTTTTATCAGACATATCTGAAATCATTCTTCTTTGATTACATATGATAGTATTGTATCAATTTACTTACTTCAAACTCTTTGAACAAAAAACGAACCAAGTCGCGATTTGCACTTTAGTTCGTTAATGTCCTGAGCCGAACGGTCACCGCTCAGAGCTATTTATTAAATTTAACATCTGGTGAACTTATGAAGATATATTCATGTTCTATTTCTCTACAGAAGTTATCTCATCCACCGACCAACCCCACGTATTTTTCTTTTTATTAAACCTCATTTTTTTTACAAACTTGATTAGATCTTCATCTTCCAACTTATGTTTATCTACTAAGATTGGAGAAATGAAAACATCATTGACAAAAGCAAATGCATTTTCATTATTTTTTTCTATATATCCGACGTCGGATTGAATGAAGTTCGAACGAAATTCTTCGTCACCTTGAGTAACTTCATGTATCGAATAAAAATTCGGTCTACTGTGATGTTTGAACAGTTTCACCTTAAATATTTCGTCACCTTTCCAATTATGATTCCCTTCAATTGAATCACTATGGAAGTAACCGCTTCTCACGGATTTGTTGTTCAACAGGAAGTTAAAATTGACAATGCTTTTCTCTTCGTTGACGGAGATGACAAATATATCGGTAAGCGGGAGTGTTCGATAAAGAATGTCTTTCGCTTTTTGCGCATAATCAGCTAGTTGTTCTCTTGTGTCAACGTTCTCCGTTTCCTTGTACCAATTCTCTTTTTTCCAACCTTCTAGTTTTGGTGAAACGCTCTTCCGGTTTGCTTGTTGAGATTTGATTAACGTATCTAGCTCTCGCTTAGCATGCGAATACATCTCACGTTGTACCAATAACGGGATGATTTTTTCTTGCAGTCCCACAATCATTTCTGGTTTTGTCTTGCAAAGTAAACCTGCACATAGGCAGTTAAACCGTTCTTCCTCTTCAACTAGTTCACTTATAAGATTCCATACCCAAAACTCATTACTTTTTGTTCTTCCGAAGGAAGAAATGACGCTCAACGCTTCTTCTTTTCGATTCAATTTTAATAACAATCGTCCTTGGTGATAAGGGAGCCAAACAAACGAAGTATTTGCAGCAATGCTTCTCTCCAAAACAGATAAGAAAGTATTAACGCGTTGCTCTGTCACAATTTGAATGTCCAATTTTAATATTCTTTTTGAATAATGATTTAATACCGATTCCTTCAAAGGTGGTATTTTTTTTTCCTCTCCATCTTCAGTCTGAAAATGAGTTTCTCTCGCATCACTTGAATCGAACCAATCAAATCCGATAGTATCTATAAACCTGAGATAGTTATAATCATTTAAACGACTCATCATGTCTTTGATAAGTGAACGCATGGCAGAACGTGCATTCGGATCATATCTTGTCTCAATAAAATTAGAGTCATTTCTATAAAATCTTAAAAACTCAGGAAGTACTTTATCGGCGTATGAATCATCCTTTGAGATGACTCTCCGAATAGACCATAATATAGAATCTACCAACGTTCTTTTTATGTCGTTTGCTGGCCATCTATTCAATGTAATGGTCGCATTATCGTTCAATATTCTGAAATTATTAAGATATCGATCAATCTCATTCTCAGAGATTTTCAGAAAATCATACATGATCCACCCAAACGTGATTAAAGTATCATCATCATTTGGATTATTCGTTAAGGTAGGCAAAATCTTTATAAATGCCTCTTTAGACTTGTTTGCTTTTCTTAGGTGTTTAGCTTCTTCGACCGGATCGGGGGCTAGGTTGCCACCATTTAAGCGAACTTTTTCAGATATGGCTCTTAAATCATCAAAAATCTGTTTAATCTCGCTATCTTCCTTCTTTAGCTTTAACTGCGCGATAAAGTCATTTTGACTAACTCGTTGTTCCGTAAAATCTAATAACAACTTATATTTCACGAAGCGATTTTTCGTAATTTGATACAAATCATCTTTATAATCTTTTGTCGTATACATTCTATCCCTCCATTACGTTAACGTATATCTTTTTTGAATGAGTTCCACTACCTGTTTATAGATATCTGCATCTCCATGCAAATAATCGAATGTGCTCACCATTCCTTTCCCGTTGTAATATGTTTGGACTTCCACATATTCTTGATGGTTATGGAACTGTAAAATCAGTTTCCAATCCTGAGCGTCAATCACACGCAATTGAATTTCAGCACGCTGAAGGTATTTACTCAGTTCTTCAAAGACGGGGCTCATGACTCCAAGCTCGTTTACCAAATCCTGATCTTCAGAAGCTAAAAGTGAAAGTAACTTCTCATATCCTGCCGTACTCCCTGATTTGAATTTTGGGCTTCGGATCTCTCTCTTCCCTGTGTAGTTAAAGTGCACTTCAACGTCTTCTGAATCTATGTTTAAAGTGACCATTTCCAGATATGGTCTTGAGACGATTGTTTTGACTGCACCTACACCAGACAATCGTTCGTTTATATATGTTTTTAAATGGTCCGCTGGCAGGAGTTGATCGTCTGCAAAGGAAAAAATATTCTTAGGTTTCTTCTTATAACTTGTAACTTCTGGAGCCTCCGAGAAGTTGATCTTCATGAATGGCGAGATAGGCTTCCAATTGATTAAGTACACCTTATTCAAAGCTGTCGAGATTCCCGTATAGAGCCATCTAAAATATTCTTTATTCGTCCGTCCTCGATTCTCCTCGTCCGTAATAAAGAACACCTCATTAAATGTATAAACCATGGCTTTATTTACTGTCATAGCCCATCCAAATTTCACCTTCGATGCGTTTAAAATTTTGAAATATTCAAACTCCGGATCATTTAACTCTTTTAGGATGCGGTGTCGATATGCTTTTTCAAAGCTAGTCAATTTTCGGCTATCTGATGAATCTCGATAAAGTATTTTTCCAGCGCGCTCGATTTTTGCATATGTTTCAGGTTGTTTAATCATTTCCTCAAACTCAGGACTTTTTGAAAAAGGCGACTTTTCTTGTGCGTCTGCTTCTAGTTTTGTCAAGACCCTGTGGTACGCGATTTGTTCATTTAGCTCGAGCTCATTTTTATCGGCATTTAAAAAATTCTCAAACACAAACGTTTCAATCACGATTCCATTTCTAAGCCTAATAACACAAGGTACAAAGCGTAAGACGATATTTTTGTCGTCCACCATTTCGTTTTTTTCTATCGTTTTTGAATAAGAAATTCGTAATACTTCCCCAAACATGCCGTTATGTACCTGTCTGATTTCTGAAAAGACAAAATGCTCATTTTGAGATACACCACTATCATCATGTGTTTCTTGTTCAGCAAGAGAAGGGGAGTTGAAAATCAGCAAATCTCCCGGTCCAATTTTTGCACCGTTTTTAAGGAAGTGTTGTTTAATCCACTGATTAATCTTCATTGCTACTTTATTCGTATATACTATTATCTTTTTTTCATGCGGATGTTGAAACGCTGCTTCCATCACTTTTGCCTTATTTTCCACTTCATTTACAGACATCGCGTTATGCGATGATAGGACCAAGCTATTGAATTGATCTTTTTTAATCTGAGATGAAATTTGATTGCAAACTTTAATGATCTCATTTCCGGTTTTATTGTCAGGCAATTCAATGTGAGCTATATCTGAAATAAGATCTCGTTGTTTTAAAAGTGTTTGAAGGTAATTCACTTGTAGTGCGTCTTCCATATCTGATCCAAAACTCAGTTTGTTCACATCACCTACAAAAATAATCTTTGTATCTGGGTGATCTTCTAAATTGATATGATCCAACACATCATTTAATAGGTGACCAGAACCATATTGGATATCATCGGAATGAAGCTTCGAATTTGTGATCAATTGACTGTCATCAATGATGTATAGAATCTTGTCTTGAACAGCAATCTCAGCTCCATTTGAATTTTCTTCTGTCGAGAGGGGACGAGATATTTTCAAAGGAATAACTTTTCTATAATTTTCGTCCCTGTCTTCTGTACTAAAATCAAATATCGAACTGAATAAAGATTCGACCTCTTCTAGGTTCGGATGGCTCTGTAACATCTTTTGTTTCAACCGATTCGAGTAGGCGAAGACTGGGACATGTGTATAATTGGCATCGAATGCCAAATCGCGTATATGTGGGATCAACGCCGTCTTTCCACTTTTCGTATTTCCTGTCACGGTCATAATTTTCTGATCAGAACATAAAAAGTCATGTATTTCATTCATTTGATGGTTATGATCATTCGAGGTTTTCGGTTTAGGTTCTGATATCACTACGTCTATTGCCTCGTTAAAGTTATACGGATTGGCTTGAAATACGGTTTGAGTAAATACATGTTTGACCGAATCTGATAAATAGTTCAAATTTCTATGACCGATTACATCAAGAATGTCGACGATTTTATTGAGATAATTGTTTGGATCAGCGATTGAGAACCCTAATTGGAATTGGTTTGGAATTTCACCAATCGTTTCGATCGCATCTTGAAAACATACCATCGTCGAGACTGTACTTTTATCAAACGATTGGATTCTGGACTGTAGTTCTTGAATCAATCGAGCACGTTGTCTTTGTAACTGAGCGTAAGGATTGGGAGCACTGCCGCCTTTAACGGTAACATCTTTATTTAGCACCCATCTGCCATATTTGAAGTTTTGAGGAGAGGGGAGATTCAACACCCCTCTATAGTTTTTAAAATCAATTACAATCATTTGATTCTGAGTGAGTAGCAGACAGTCAATTTGTAAACCCTCTTTTGTCACACACTCTGGCATGCCAATCAACATGCCGTTCCAAGATTTTCGCTCAAACAATTCAAAAAGTTCAGCGGAGATTTTTCTGAAAAACTCATTTTCATAGGTCTTGACTGATTTTCCTTTTAAAATTTCTAACACGTTTCTTCCTCCTTTAAGGTGATTTTTGTCGAATTTAAAGCCAAACTGGAGAGGCAACCTTCTCTGTAATATGTATATGCCATCGTTTTACAATGCGTTCACTCATTCAATCTCCTCTAAGTCATGAGGTGGTTTTAAGAGCAATTTTCAAACCCAATAAATATGTATGTTTTCTAAATTTTGATTTATAAAACAAATATACAATCCATATAATTCTATTATACTTGAAAATACAGTAAGTATTTGTTGGGAATTCATAAGTTTAATTATTTTTATTTGTCAGACTAGCGACACTAAAAAAGCCCCCAAAATAAATGGGGACGAAGCGTACACCTTATATTGTTAATTCACACCGTCTCATCCGTAAACGTTTCACCGGTCCGGCGCACGGTTGCTCCGAGTTCAGCTGCCAGCGCATTGATGGCTTCCGAGTCCTCGTTGACTTCGCTGATGATGATGACGCCGTAGTGGTCGGGATTGATCTGATTGAGTGTCCGGTTAAACAGATCAAACGAATCGCGTTCGTTTTTTTCGTCCCGGTTTGCGCCAATCAGATAACCGGCGACGGAGCCGACCAGCATACCGAATGGTCCACCGACGACGCCGATGGCCATTCCAATCAATGAACCTTTAAACGATTGATCCTGTTGCGTGAAGTCAATCGCATCGATGAACGAGAAGCCGTCCGTTTCGTTGCGCTCGGCGAGCACCATCTGTTCCATTTCAATCTCTTTGATCGCTTCGAGATCCTTGATCATCTCAAAACCGGTTTTGGCTTTTTCCAAATCGTTGAAAATAATCGTCGTGACGACGTGCGTTGCCTCATTGTTTTTATATTGTGCCATAATTTCCGCCTCCAGAAAGTTCTGATGTCGTTCTACAATTTACTTGTACCCGTAACAGAACCATTAAAAACTAGAAACGGTGTGCCGTTGTAAGCATATGATTGATATAGCTTCTCAATTAGGTGATAAGTAAAACTTATTGAAGGTCTTTTGTTCTTTCAAATTGTAACGGGGCTCATATTATACTATGATAGAGCTGTACAAGTAAGCGGTATCAGGGGCTTGATGTCGTCAACACTTAAAGGGGGAATCAGCATGAAGCAAACGCAACCATCGCAAGACGTGTTTGGTGCACGCCGTTCGTTTGAAGCAAACGGTAAAAATTACAACTATTACAGCATTGAAAAATTGGAAGAACTCGGTCTGACGGAAGTCAAACGTCTTCCGTATTCAATCCGTGTGCTGCTTGAATCCGTCCTTCGTCAACAAGACGGTCGTTCGATTACACAAGAGCATGTCGAAAACTTGGCGAAATGGGGAACTGCCCAAGTATCGAATGATATCGATGTGCCGTTCAAGCCGTCACGCGTCATCTTACAGGATTTCACGGGCGTTCCGACTGTCGTCGACCTCGCGTCACTCCGTAAAGCGATGCAGGACCTCGGTGGAGATCCATCAGTCATCAACCCGGAAGTTCCTGTTGATCTCGTCGTTGACCACTCGGTTCAAGTCGATTCTTACGGATTTGCCGGTGCACTCGCTGAAAACATGGATCTTGAGTTCGAACGGAACGAAGAGCGTTACAAATTGTTACGCTGGGCAACAACAGCATTTGATAACTACCGTGCTGTACCGCCTGCAACAGGAATCGTCCACCAAGTTAACCTCGAGTACTTGGCATCTGTCGTTCTTGAAAAAGAAACAGCAGACGGTTCGGTTGATGTTTACCCGGATACACTCGTCGGAACGGATTCTCACACAACGATGATCAATGGACTTGGTGTCCTTGGTTGGGGTGTCGGTGGAATCGAAGCAGAAGCAGGGATGCTCGGACAACCGTCATTCTTCCCGGTTCCTGAAGTCATCGGTGTCCGCATCACAGGTGAAATGCACCCTGGAACAACAGCGACAGACGTTGCCCTTCGCGTAACAGAAATGTTGCGTCAACAAAACGTTGTCGGTAAATTCGTTGAGTTCTTCGGACCGTCACTTCACTTGATGTCACTGTCTGACCGCGCGACAATTGCCAACATGGCACCTGAGTACGGCGCAACTTGCGGATTCTTCCCGGTTGATACGGAAACGTTGACGTACCTTCGCTTGACAGGCCGCGACGAAGATTTGATCGAAAAAGTGGAGAACTACTCAAAAGCAAATGGCTTGTTCTACACGCCGCAAAACGAAGATCCAACATTCACGAAGACGGTTGAACTTGATCTTTCAACAATCGTTCCTGCTCTTGCCGGACCAAAACGTCCACAAGACCGGATTGATTTGACAGACGTCCACACGTCGTTCCAAAAAGCATTGACGGCACCACAAGGAAACGCCGGCTTTGGTCTTGCGGAAGACGAAGCAAACAAAGTCGCGGTCGTTCAATTCGAAGACGAAGCCGTTGAGATGCGTACGGGAGACCTTGCGATCGCTGCGATCACGAGCTGTACGAATACATCGAACCCGTACGTCATGATCGGTGCCGGACTCGTTGCGAAAAAAGCCATCGACCTTGGCTTGACGGTTCCGAAATACGTCAAGACATCCCTTGCACCGGGATCAAAAGTTGTTACGGACTACCTTGAGAAATCAGGTCTGCAACCGTACCTCGATCAACTCGGCTTCAACACAGTCGGTTACGGCTGTACGACATGTATCGGAAACTCGGGTCCACTTGACCTTGCCGTCGAAAACGCGATCCTCGGATCAGACCTGCTCGTCTCGTCTGTCCTCTCAGGAAACCGGAACTTCGAAGGACGGGTTCACCCGCTCGTCAAAGCCAACTACTTGGCATCACCGCCACTCGTCGTTGCTTACGCGATTGCCGGAACAGTTGACGTCGACATCATGAACGCGTCACTCGGAACAGGCAAAGACGGACAAGAAGTCTTCTTCGCCGACATTTGGCCGTCACGTGACGAGATCCAAACGATCATCAACACGGTCGTTACGCCGGAAAGCTTCCGTGCAGAGTATGACTCCGTCTTCACAGGAAACGAACGCTGGAACAACCTCGACGTACCGACAGGCGATCAGTATGACTTCGACGAAGAGTCGACATACATCCAAAACCCGCCGTTCTTCGAGAACTTGGCGAAAGAAGCCGGTCACGTCGAAGCCTTGAACGATCTCCGTGTCTTCGGTAAATTTGCGGACTCTGTCACGACAGACCACATCTCACCAGCCGGTTCGTTCTCGAAAACAACACCAGCCGGACAATACCTTGTCAGCAAAGGTGTCGCACCAAAAGACTTCAACTCATACGGTTCACGCCGTGGTAACCACGAGATCATGATGCGCGGAACGTTCGCGAACATCCGGATCCGTAACCAGGTGGCACCGGGTACAGAAGGCGGCTTCACGACGTACTGGCCAACAGGCGAAACGATGGCAATGTACGATGCTGCGATGAAGTACAAAGAAGACGGTACAGGTCTTGTCATCCTCGCTGGTAAAGATTACGGGATGGGTTCATCACGTGACTGGGCAGCGAAAGGAACAAACCTTCTTGGCGTCAAAGCCGTCATCGCTGAGAGTTTTGAGCGGATTCACCGTTCGAACCTCGTCATGATGGGTGTTCTGCCGCTTCAATACGTGGCCGGTACATCAGCTGAATCACTTGGATTAACAGGTGAAGAAGCAATCAGCATCGCGATCGACGAGTCGGTTCGTCCGCGTGATATCGTTGAAGTCACAGCAACAGCTGCTGACGGAAAAGTCACGAAGTTCGAAGCCATCGCTCGTTTCGATTCAGAAGTCGATATCGATTACTACCGTCACGGCGGAATCTTACCAATGGTTCTCCGCGAACGCTTGCAAAACTAAACTGTTTACATTAACGTTTGAGGTGGGGGCAACCCCACCTTTTTTGATGCAGAAAGGGGCGAGACCGTGAACCGATTTAAGAAATGGTTTCAAGCAAAAGAAGAACCCGAGCTGCCGGTTCGCGACGTCACGCTCGATGAAGTCAAACGGGCGACGCATGCCTTTGAATCGACGTTACCAAAAGGAACGAACCGGACGATTCTGCTCGATGAAGAACAGCGGATTGATTTAATACAACTTGCGCCGCATCTCGGTGCCCGCTCGACGCAAGTCTTTTATATGTCACGCGAGACGTTTACGATCATGGAAGCGAAAGACCATTTGACGGTCTATGAGATGGATCATGTCCAGATTGCAGTCGACCGGTACTTCGAGAAAGAACGGAAGTTGCCGCTCAAACCGCACTCGAAGACGTTCCAGGTCGATTGTGCGAAGTTGTTTGAGCAGGGGTATTTACGCGAATTGCCGAAGCATCTCTACTACCTGGTCGATGAATCGATGATCGTCTCGCTCGAACCAAAAACCGATTAACGCAACCGGATTGCTCTGAACGGGCAGTCCGGTTTTTTTGATGAACCGGCTGCTTTTCTAAAAAACAGAATCAATTGTTCAAAAGTCTGACGTATTTCTTCAGAAATGCAGGAATCTTGGACAAACCCTTTGTATTCTAAGCCTAAAACCGATACCATTAACATGAAACGAGACAAATTTAGGATGGTGTACATGGCATGACGAAACGAACGAGCACATGGATTGCAGTCGCAATCGTGGCAATGGCGATACTCCTTGCCTATAATTTTTACCTTTTGAATAAGACACAGACCGCTAATGAAGATAAAGCTGCTCCGGTCAAACCGTTTTACACGATGTCGCGGATCCAGTACGTCGAAAAGAAACTGTCGACGACGGAAGATGCACTCGAGACACGGACGTATGAAGTCGTTTTTGATGATAAAGGCCACTTCCGGACAGAAGTCATCGACGGACCGTCGAAGGGAACGATGGCGATTTGGGACGGGAAGATGTTCAGCGAATACGATGCCGACGGAAAATTGTTGAACGAAACGAAAGCATCCAAGAGTGTCAGTGCCCCGCGCCCGTTCTTATCACGCGGCTTTAATGAACAGATCATTAAATTCATTGAGAACGGTGATTTTGGACAGGTGGAAGGCGAAGCTGATATCGCCGGAAATGCAGCGGATGTCTATGTTAAAAAAGAGCCGTCGAGTACGGTTCCGAAAGAATGGATCAAACAGTATCCATCGTTCTTCGATAAGGAAGACAATGCGGAAGAAGCGACGTATTACGTTGCATCGGACCGGTCGAAAGTACTCGGAGCCGAGTCCCGTAATAACGGAAAACTGTTTTACTCTGTCAAAATGAAAAAGATTGAGACACTGGATACATTTGATCCAGACTGGTTAAAAGCTAAATGAGGACAGACCGACTGGAGCGTCACACCGTGACGACCACAGTCGGTTTTTTCGAGAAGCAGGAGGAATCAAGACATGGAGACGTTCTCAAAAGAGGAGATGTTCAAACAAATTGCAGCTTGGGAAGAGGGGGCGAAAGTCGAAGAGGTCCTCGCCTTACGCTATGCCCAGAGCAGCCGGCTATTACAAGAAACGGATGCGTTAGTCCGGATTTTAGCTTTACTCGTCGAACACCGTTACATCATGACGGGACGAATCGATGCGCTCGCGGAAAGCTGGATGCAGGAAATCCGTCAACACGACCGTCTGCCGGAGCGGCTCGAACAGTTGTTGATCGAACAACAGCTCCAGAGCAGTTATCAGTTACTGGTCGCGAATACCTTTCCGACGATTCGGGAGACGGACAATGCCAATGCCAAACGGTCCGCGACAAAGGAACTGATCCAACAAGCGGGTCAAATCCTGCATGAGACGGAACAGGTCGTTGAACAAACGGAACGCTTGCGCCGAATGGATACGGCGCGCTGGTCGGAACTGTTTGAAGCCGGTAAAGCGTTGCTGTTGTCGAGCGCGTCGCTCGAACAGATTGCAACGGAATTTCTCGACAGTCTGCAGGAACGGTTTTATTCCCGTGACGCGTTTCGGGAGATGACGGAACTGAAAGCGACGGCATTGCAGGATTTGCGCCGGGTCGTCGCCTTGTTGCCGGCAGAAATCAAACAGGTCGAACGGTCGGCGCTTGAGGAACTCGACGCGATGATCGGTCTCGATGACATCAAACTGCGTGTGCATCAGATGTACCGCTTCTTGAAATATCAGCAAAAACGGACATCAGACGGCTATCGCTCGAGTGATCAACCGTCACTCCATATGATTTTCATGGGGAATCCGGGAACCGGTAAGACGACGCTTGCCCGGCTGATGGCAAAAATCTATCACGAACTCGGTCTGCTCGAACGGCCGGAAGTCGTCGAGACGGATCGTTCGTCGCTCGTCGGTGCGTTCGTCGGTCAGACGGAAGAACAGGTCATGAGTAAAGTCCGGGAAGCGGTCGGCGGTGTTCTCTTCATTGACGAGGCCTACGCCTTAAAACGCGCCGGACAAAGCGGCAACGATTACGGACAGGCGGCCATTGATACGCTGGTCGCCGCGATGACGAGCGGGGAATACGCCGGCCGGTTTGCCGTCGTTCTGGCCGGGTATCCGGAAGAAATGCGCGATTTCCTGAAAGCGAACCCCGGTCTGCGGAGCCGTTTCCCGGAATCGAATCATTATCTGCTCGCGGATTATACCGATACGGAACTGCTTGAAATCGGTCGTTCGATTGCGACGGTCAACGATTATGTCCTGACGGAACAAGCCGAGCGGGCTTTATTGTCCCGGCTCGAGCGTGAACGGGTCGACGCCAGTTTCGGTAACGGACGCGCCGTCCGTAATATCGTCCTCGATGCCATCTTCAAAAAAGGGGCGAGTCTCGGGGAAAGTGCCAGTCACGAAGATTTTGCACTGCTCGAACAAGCTGATTTTGAACTTGTTGCTTCAGATGATAATACGGTCGAGGAACGACTCGAACAATTGGTCGGATTACAGCCGTTGAAAGCGGAAATCAAACAGATTCAAGCGTTATTGTCGATGCAGAAGCGCCGCCAGGAAGCCGGATTTAAAGTGTTGCCGGTCGAACTGCATGCCGTCTTCAGCGGCAACAGCGGAACCGGGAAAACGACCGTCGCGGCTTTGTATGCCGATGTCCTCCGCCAGTGTGGTTATTTGAAGCGGGGTCATTTGAAAGTCGTCAGCCGGGCCGATCTTGTCTCGGGCTACGTCGGTCAGACCGCGCAGCAAACACGTGACGTCATCCGTGATGCTCTCGGCGGTGTCCTGTTCATCGATGAAGCGTACGCGTTAAACGGCGGTGCCAACGATTTCGGCAAGGAAGCGATTGATACGCTCGTCGACGAGATGACGAAACATGCCGATAATCTGGTGGTCGTCCTCGCGGGTTACGAGCAGCCGATGCAGGCGTTGCTCGCAAGCAATCCCGGTCTGAAATCCCGTTTTAAACGCGAATTCCATTTCCCGAACTACGCCAAAGACGAGTTGATTGAAATCATCATCAATTACGCCGCCCAGTACGGATATCAGTTGACGGAGGAAGCGAAAGAGACACTCGAGGGAATGATCGAGACGGTTCCGAACGGAAATGCCCGTGCCGCGATTACGATCGTCGAACGGGCAATTGCGAAACAATCCGTCCGATTAATTGACAAACTTAGCTTAACCGGTTCAGAATGGTCCTATCTTGAAAAAGAGGATTTTTAAGGGGGAAGTTGCATGCACACGATTGAAATACCGGTCCGTTACGCGGAAACCGATATGATGGGCATCGTCTATCATTCGAATTATCTCGTCTATCTTGAAATCGCACGGACGGAACTGATCAAGTCGCTCGGACTTGATTATAAGGAAATGGAAGAAGCCGGATATGTCTCGCCGGTCACAAACGTCAATCTCGATTACAAACGGTCGTTGACGTACGGAGATGTGGCACATGTCTCTGTCTGGATTGATCATTATGACGGTCTGCGGACGATTTACGGTTACGAAGTGAAGAATGCGGACGGTCAACTGGCTGTGTCAGCAAAAACGACACATGTCGTCGTTAAAAAAGAAAACTTCCGACCGATCCGCTTACCAAAAGTCTTTCCGAACTGGCACGCAATTTACGAACAAATGCGTACCGACGATGCCGCACTCGTCTCCAATTAAGCCTCCGCCCTCAGCAGGATTTCTTGCGTGAGGGCTTTTCTAATCAGTCGATTAGAGGTAACATAGAATAGCACCAAGGAAGCGGGGAATTAAAAATGAAAAAAATCGTAGCAGTCAGTACATTGGCGCTCCTCCTTGCAGGATGTAACCCTGGGGATCAGGAAGCGCAAGACAACTCAAAAACCGAACAGGCGAATAAAAGCGCAGACGAAAAGGCCACTTCAGATTCTGAAAAAAGTGATGCCGAAGTAGCAAAAGAAAAAGAAGCAAAAGAAGCAGCGGAAGCCAAAAAAGAAGCCGAAGCGAAAGCGGAAGCTGAGAAAAAAGCCGAAGAACAGGCAGCGGCCGATAAAAAAGCGGCGGAAGAAAAAGCGGCCGAAGAGAAAGCAGCGGAAGAAAAAACGACGGAAGAGAAGTCATCGGACGCATCTTCGACAGAAGACAAAGCGACCGATAAAAAAGACGACGGGAAAACCGATTCTGCTCAGGATCCGGAACCGGCCAAACCGTCGAAACCGGAGTCCGAGACACCGGACGTCGATAAATCAGATACAAAAGCCGATTTGTCACTGGGTGAGTTAGTCGTCGTCAACAAAAAGTACAGCTTGCCGATTGATTACAAACCGTCGGATTTAGTCGTACCGAACGTCAGCTTCTCGTATTCCGGCGTCCTCGAACAAAGTTACATGCGGGCACCCGCAGCGAAGCAAATGGAAAAAATGTTTGCCGATGCGAAAGCAGACGGCGTGACACTGAACGCCGTCAGCGGATTCCGTTCCGGTTCACGTCAGACCGTCCTTTACAACAACTATGTTGCGCGTGACGGAAAAGCGGCTGCCGATCAGTATTCTGCGCGTCCCGGTCACAGTGAACACCAGACCGGACTTGTGTTTGATATCTCGGCTCCAAGTGTCGGGAACGGCTTGACAGCAGAGCTCGGCGATACAAAAGAAGGAAAATGGATTGCGAACAACGCAGCGAAGTATGGCTTCATCGTCCGGTATGACCGTGGGTTCCAGTCGCGGACTGGGTACACGTATGAACCATGGCACATCCGGTATGTTGGTGTCGGTCCAGCCACACAAATTAAAAATAATGGGCAGACTCTCGAAGAATATATGAAGGTCGGTCACTAATACGTTGGAGGTTGACCATGATTGAAATCATCGGGATTTTAATTTTAGGCTATTTACTCGGATCGATTCCATTTGCCCTGCTTGTCGGAAAATGGGGACACGGCATTGATATTCGGCAACACGGCAGTGGAAATCTCGGGACGACAAATACGTTTCGGGTCTTAGGGAAAAAAGCGGGAATCATCGTTTTGATTGGTGATCTCGGTAAAGGGGCAGTCGCGAGTCTCGTGCCGATTTTGCTCGCTTCCGAATTACACCCGCTGTTTGCCGGACTTGCGGCCGTCATCGGACATATTTATCCGGTCTTTGCCAAGTTCAAAGGCGGCAAGGCGGTTGCGACGTCCGGCGGGATGTTACTTGTTACGAGCCCGGTCCTGTTCCTGTTTTTACTCGTCTCATTTTTGACGACGTTACGCTTCAGCCGGATGGTTTCGCTTAGCTCAATCGTTGCGGCAAGCATCGGGATCGTCGTCTCGATTACGATTGGTGTCATTGAACACGACTGGATCGTCCCGACGTTCTTTACGATTCTTGCTCTGTTCGTCATTTTCAAACACCGCGAAAACATCAGCCGGATCCGTCAAGGTACGGAGTCGAAGATCAACATGTTCGCAAAAGACAAAAAAGAAATCGACTGATTTTAACCGAATGCTGTTGCTCTTCTCGGAAGGGCAGGAGGATTCGGTTTTTTTGTCGTTTGCCGATCCTGTTTCGTTAATCTGAAAAATAAACGAATTCAACAACAATTCATAGGAATTACACGTTTTTTTACACCGGATTTACAAGACCTTTACAGACGTTCGCTACACTAGAAGTAGTACTTGTCTGTAAAGGGGGAAGGTCATGTGTCGTTATTAGGAGAAGAACGAAAATCACAAATCATGCAATGGCTCGAAGAAGAAGGGAAAGTCATGACAAAAGATTTGATCGATCGGCTGGATGTCTCCGGTGAGACGGTCCGACGGTATCTCGAAGAACTCGAACGGGAACGGCAACTGAAGCGGGTCTATGGCGGGGCCATCTATCAGGGCGGCAAACAGGAGTCGCCGATTTCGCGGCGGACAGACCAACTTTCACGGCGACTGGCCCGCTATGCCAAAGGCTGGCTCAGTGACTACTCCTGCATCTTTTTAGGAAAGGGCGAACCGGTCGAGCATCTGTTGCCGTATTTAAACGGCAGTGCCACGATTGTCACGAATTCGTTATCGATTGCCAGTCACCTGGAACAGTGCCGGGAAACGGGACCATTTCACGGTGAAATCAGGCTGCTCGGCGGAACCGTCGATTCATTTGGACAGACGGTTGGGGTCGAAGTTCTTCAGGCACTGGATGCCTATGCCTTTGATGCCTCGTTTTTGACATTTGACGGGGCCGAAATCGAACGGGGATTCGTCAGCGACGACATCGAATCATCGCTGATTCAAAAAGCCGTCATCGGACGGACGAAAGATGTGTATGCCTTTTTGGCGTGTGACGAGTTTGAAGGCAACCGGAAGTATAAAGTGGCGGAATTCCGGCGCGCTAAAATCGTTCTCAGTCCCTCGACCTATCCGCCGTCTTGGGAGATGAAACTGTTTAACGAACGGGTGAACTGGACCGTCGTCTCATGATACACTAGGGCGGGAGGGATGTATCATGTTAGAAATCATTGCAGCAACAGTAGAAGAAGCAACAGCGGCCGAACGGGCGGGGGCCGACCGGTTGGAACTGGTATCCGCCTTATCGGAAGGCGGTTTGACACCGAGTTACGGCTTGATCCGGCAAGTTCTGTCGTCAGTCGAGATTCCGGTCCATGTCCTTGTGCGTCCGCACAGTAAATCGTTCGTTTATTCGAAAGCCGATCAGGAAACGATCATCACGGATATCGATTTGATCCGGGAACTTGGCGCAGCGGGTATCGTCGTCGGATCCTTGACGCCGGACGGTCGTGTCGACGAAGGATTCCTCGGACGGATCATCAAACATAAAGGCGATTTGTCGTTGACGTTCCACCGGGCAATCGACAGCAGCCGTGACATCATGGAAGCGGCGGAAGTGTTGGCTGATTTTCCGGAAGTCGACCGGATTTTGACGTCCGGGGCACAACCGACGGCACTTGAAGGCCAGGCGGTCATCGCCGACTTGATTGAACAGCATCCCGACTTGATTGTTTTGCCGGGCTCCGGTATCACAGTCGACCGGGCGGAAGAATTACTTAAAACAACGAACGCAACCGAGTTACACGTCGGATCCGCTGTCCTCGTGGACGGTCAAGTCGATCCGGAGAAAGTCAAAGCGTTAAAACAATTGCTGGCACGTTAATCAAAGTTATTCGTTGACGCGATAGTCAACCTATAGAAAAAATGAGGGCAGATTTGAATCTGTTCCTCTTTTTTTATTTTGAAGAAACCACTTCATTCACGAGACTCCTACAGGAAAAAGCGCAATTTCTATTGCGCTGTCAGAGACAAACAAGACCCGCTTCCCTGACCATAAGGGCAGGGAAACTGGCTTGTGTCTCGCCTGAGGAAAGCGAGTGAAGAAAAAGTGGTTTCGCTTGCGTCGCTTTTTGAAGAAGACAAGTAAATCCAATTATCACAGCTGTCCAAAAATCGTCACATCTTCAGTCTTGTGAAGGGATGATTGCTATTTTTTCAAAGCAGACTACGGTACACTAAAACAGGAAAGTTGAAAGAAAAAGGAGTTCATTATGACAAATTTACAGTACAAACAGGCAGCACTTGCGACGTTAAAAGGGAAGTGGCTAACAGCACTCAGCATCTCGATCATCTATTTCGTCATCTTCGCGCTGGCTGCCAGCCGGATGTCGTTTGACCAGGATAATCTCGACAGCATGCTGCGTTTCGTCGCCCTGAATATCGTCGTGACGATTGTGCTCGCACCGGTTACGCTTGGGCGGACGATTGCCTACTTACGATTCGTTCGCGGAGAGTCGGCCGGGATCGGGACGTTATTTGAAGGGTTTGCGTCGATCCGTTTTTACCTGAAGACGATGGCGGCTTACACACTGGTGACACTGCTCGTTTATATCGGTTCTTTTTTGATTCTTCCCGCCATCTACTTTTATCTGATGTACCGTTTGGTGCCATTTTTATTAGTCGATCGACAGGATTTGTCGTTTGTCCAGGTGCTGGGGGAAAGCCGCCGCATGATGCGGGGGCATAAATGGCGTCTCGCGAAACTGTATCTCAGTTTCATCATCTGGGGGATTCTTGCGTTGCTCAGTACCGTCGGCGTTGTCCTGTTGACACCGTATTTTGATACGACGATGGCACATTTTTATGAACAATTGAAACAAGAACAACAGACAGCAACACGTACAGCATAAAAAACGAGTCTGACTTCCCATGGATGGGAGTGTCAGACTCGTTTTTGTCGTCCATTTAATGCGATGGTGTTTTCTCTTTTAACAGCAGGTAAAGTGCCTGTGTACCGGATTCAGCATGCCCGGAAGCCGCCAGTTCGTCATACAGGTCTTTGACGAGCGCGAGTCCCGGTGTGGCAATCCCCATTTCCCCGGCCCGTTCGAGTGCCAGGTTCATATCCTTGATGAAGTGTTTGACGAAGAACCCCGGTGAATAGTTTTCCGCGATGACACGCGGAATCAGATTTTCGAGTGACCAGCTGCCGGCCGAGCCGCTTTTGATCGTCTCGACGAACTGTGTCGGATCAATCCCGGATTTCGTGACGAACAGCAACATTTCGGCGGTTCCGATCATCGATCCGGCAATCGCAATCTGATTGGCGAGCTTCGCCGATTGACCTTGTCCCGGACCGCCGAACCGGGCGATTGATTTTCCCATGGCCTCGAATAACGGTCGGACAGTGTTGAACGCGTCTTCGTCTCCGCCGGCTAAAATCGCGAGTGTCCCGTTTTTCGCACCAAGATCACCGCCTGTGACCGGGGCGTCGAGTGCCCGCAGACCTTTCTCGTCCGCCTGCTCTGCAATCCGAATCGCAAGCGCCGGACTTGATGTCGTCATATCGATGACGATCGTTCCCGGTTTCGCGGATGCTAGAATCCCATCGTCCGCTAAATAAATCTGTTCGACATCCTGCGGATAACCGACGATGGAGATGACGATATCGGCATCTTGGACGGCTTCCTGAATCGTATCGACGATGACAGCGCCGTCCTGTTCGAGCGGTAAGCCCTTTTCTTTTGTCCGGTTATAGCCTTTGACGGAAAAACCGGCTTTTAATAAGTTGCGGACCATACCTTGACCCATGACGCCGAGTCCGATGAAACCAATTGTTTTTGTCATGTATTACTCCCCCTGGACGTTTCGGTTTGACCGATGAATTGTTGCGTTACAAGTTTATTATACAAAACATTTGTCTCAACGAGGGTGTCATGTGTTCCGATACCGGACACACGCCCTTGTTCGAGAACGACGATCTGATCCGCATGCCGGACGGTTGCGAGACGATGGGCGATGACGAAGGTTGTCCGTCCTTCCATCAGCCGTTCGAGCGCTTCCTGGACGACCCGTTCCGACTCAGAATCGAGACTGGAGGTCGCTTCGTCGAGCAGTAATAATTCCGGATCCCGCAGGAGAGCGCGGGCGATCGCGATCCGTTGCCGTTGACCACCGGACAATTTGACTCCGCGTTCACCGATTTCCGTATCGTATCCGAGTGCGAACGAAGAAATGAATTCATCGGCATTCGCCATTTCGGCCGCATCGCGGATTTGTTGCTCCGTGACCTGTTGCGTTAAGCCGTACAGCAGATTGTCACGGATCGTTCCGGACAGGACCGGTGAATCCTGAGCGACGTAGCCGATTGCATTCCGCCAGCTCGCGAGCTCGAATTGATTAATCGCATGACGCCCGAGTTCGATTTGACCGCTCGTCGGCAGATAAAACCGTTCGAGCAAGGCGAATAACGTCGATTTTCCGGAGCCGCTCGGACCGACGATTGCGGTTGTTTGACCACGCGGTAACGAGAACGTGACATCGTGCAACAGTGTCGCCTCATCGTAGCCGAACGATAAGTGATTAAAATGAACGGCTGCAAACGGGCGCTCGACCTGTCGCGTCCCGTCCTGTTCCGGTTGTTCTTCGAGCAGTTCGGAAATCCGTTCTGTTGCGCCGCGTGCTTTTTGTAATTTCGAGACGAATTCAGTCATCGTCACGAGCGGCGTCATGATTTGGAACAGATACAACGAAAAGGCGACGAGTTCACCGGCTGTGATTTGATTCGTCGAGACACGGTAGGCACCGAAGCTGATGATGACGATCAACATCGACGTCAGGGCGACATTGAAGACCGGCAGTAAGATGGCCTGAATCTTTCCTTCCTTCACCCCAAATCCAAACAGGTGTTCAATCCGGGTTTTCCCGCGGTCCATTTCATAAGTTTCCGTCGCCTGTGATTTAACGAGGCGGACTTCGCCAAGCATTTCCGCAAAAAATCCGGACAGACCGGCGAGCTCTTTTTGCGTCTCCCGGGAAATTTGGTGCAGCTTCCGGACGAGCGGGATGATGATCAAGAGCGTCAACGGGACAGCGATGACCATGACAAGCGTCATTTGCCAGTCGAGGAAAAATAAAATCGTGATCGCGCCGACAATCGAGACGATAGAGGTCAACAGACGGACGAGTTGCTCCGATAATAACTGTTGTAACGTCGTCGCATCATTGTTGAGGCGTGAGACGAGTTCGCCTGACTTCGTTTCGTCATAGAACGGAATGGGTAAAGCTAGCAAGTGTTTCCATAACATTGTCCGTAGGTTGGCGACAATCCGTTGTCCGGCAACTTGCAACCAGTAAATCGAAAAAGCATTGCTGATCATCTGGACAATGAAGACGGTGACAAAGAGGGCAATCAGACCCGGTGTCACCTGATCGATTGAAAAGTTGTCGATCAAGGATTTCAAGAACCAGGGAATCATCAGTGCAGCGAGTGCCTGGATGATCGAGACCGTCACGGCGGCTGACAGCAGTCCGACCGGTGGCTCGCTTTTCTTCAGTAAGGATAAAAATGAGCTAAATGTAGCAGGTTTCAAGTCGGCACATCCTTTCCTTTCTATTGTCGGTTCTACGGCAGTTACGGTCAACTGCGAGGGATTGACTTGACAGTAATTCCGGTCGTCGCAGACACTGAATGAAAGGGAATTGAAAAAGGGAGTGGCAGGACATGAAAATATGGATTGATGCGGACGGTTGTCCGGTCGTCGATTTAACGATTCGATTGAGTAAGGGATACGAAGTGTTTTTAGTGTGTGATACGGCACATCAGTTCAACCGGGAAGGGGCGACGACCATCACGATTGGTCAAGGGGCTGACGCGGTCGACTTTGCCATCGTCAACCGGATGGCACCGGGGGATATCGTCGTGACCCAGGATTACGGTTTGGCAGCACTTGCCCTTGCCCGCAACGGACGAGCCGTCGATCAGAATGGCCGGATTTTTACGAATGAAAATATAGATTTCCTTCTACATACACGACATGTCGGTCAAGAAATCCGGCGAGCAGGTGGACGGACGAAGGGACCGAAAAAGAGAACACGGCAAGAAGATGTTGCTTTCGAACAGTCATTTAAGGGCTTATTGGCAGAAACGACTCCTCATTCTTGAGTCAAATGCGCGACGAAAAATTAAAATCTCATGTTATAATTTGAAACATGAATGCATGTATTGGAAGGAGGAAGCCCATTGAAAAAAATCGTACGATATCGTCCGGAAAAAAAGACGAGACCGTATCGTCTGAAAACCAGTCCATTTCCAGTCAAGGAACTGCAGACGACTGATCGTCAACGGATCGGTCAACTGACACAAGACTTGGCGGAAGTTGAACATAAACTGAAACATCGGAATGAAATCATGGAAGCGTTGGCAACCCAAAACGTGGAGTCTGCCTGTGAAACGTTACTTGTCAAGTTGCTTCAACTGATTGACCTCGAGGCGGGAGCCATTCTGTTATACCGTCGGGAACAACTGAGTCATCTTGTCACGCAAGGCGTCGAAGACATTGAATTGATTGAAAAGGATTTAGATCAGTATTCCGTGTTGCGCCGCGCTTTTGTCATGCGTAAATCGGTTCAGCTCCCGTTGGCAGACCAGATGTATGAATCCGCGATTCCTGTCCAGTCACCAAGCAATGGCGGTGTCGTCGGTGTCATCTATCTTAAACATCCGTTCGAACAGTTCAACTTGGAGCAGGTCGGGGATATTTTGGATCTGTCACGTAAACTCGGGATGACACTGGAACGGCATCTGTTGTTTTATCAGATGGAACACGAAAAAATTAAAACCTACCAATTACTCGATTCGATTCGGGAAGCGGTATTGTATATCGAAAGCAGCGGAGAGCAGATTTATGCCAACCAGGCGTTGTTGAACATGTTTCCACCGAAGCTCGTCAGTCAATCCCAAGGTTTTCGCCACGCGTATGAACGGGCGACTTCTTTATTCGAACATGTCGATCAGCCGGATGCGCTGCATGACTACATCGGTCAATTGATGAACGGTGAGATTCCGGGCGAGACAATCGAATTGTCGGCGTTTCGCGGGAATTTGTTGCTGAGTGCCTATGCGGAACGAATCGCTATCGCCAATGTCGAGTGGGGGATGATGCTTGTCCTGCGTGATGTCACGAAAGAAAAAGAACTCGATCTAAAGCAGTCGGAATTCGTCTCGATCGTTTCGCATGAACTCCGAACACCACTGTCGTCCATCATGGGCTTTACGGAACTGTTGATGCGCCGTTCACTCGATGGTCCGCGTCAAAAGAAATACCTGGAGACAATTCATTCGGAAACAGTCCGTCTGGCTGAACTAATCGATGATATTTTAGAAATTCAAAAAGGAGAGGACGTCTCCCAAGGCATCGTCAAAAAACAGCTTGATCTAAAAAAACTGGTTTATGAAATGCGACCGATGTTTGAACTGGCGAGCAGTAAACACCGCATTCGGGTAAGCTTTGACGCGGGAGATTATCATCTGACGGCTAGCGAAGAAAAAATGAAGCAGCTCTTTACGAACTTGATCATGAATGCCATCAAATATTCGCCGGATGGCGGCACGATTCAAGTACAGGGTCGTATCAAGGGATCGCAGGTCGTCCTGACGATTGAAGACGAAGGAATCGGAATTCCGGAAAAAGCATTGCCGTATGTATTTGATAAATTTTACCGGGCCGATAACTCGGATACCCGCAAAATTGGTGGGACGGGTCTTGGTCTCGCGATTTGCCGGATGATCGTCATGGATCATGGCGGATCGATTGCTGTCCAGTCACAAGAAGGACGGGGCAGTACATTTACACTTCAATTTCCAATCGAACTGACAGAGGACTAAGCAAGAAAGGAGGGACGGAACGTGGATAACTCGCAAATGCGATATGAAGCCTTACACCCGCTTGTCGAAGATATCTTAAATCAGTTAAGTGAGAAAATCGGCGTCAACACGCTGTTTTTTGCATTAAATGATTTAAACAGCAATTTTGTCGTCAAGGCGATTAATCACGGGAAAGAACTGATTGAAGAGGGGACAACACACGTCTTTCAACATGTCCTCTGTAAACTGGTCATCGATGAAACGGACGGTAAAATCCAAATCAATGAATTATTGGCGAACCCGATGACAAGCCATCACCCGGTCACCCAAACGCTTGGCAATGGGAGTTTTCTCGGCGTGGCGATTAAAAATGCCAACAATGAGAAGATTGGGACCTTATGTGCCTTTGACGATAAACCGTACGAGTTCAGTGAAACAGAGTTAGAGATGATTGAAAATTACGCTGACATTATCAGTAAATCAATCAGTGTCGAGACGTATGTCATCAAGGATGCGTTGACGAACGTCTATAACGAACGGTATATGAACCGTTTGATTTCAAGTGTTTCAAGCCAGCCGACCTTTTTGATGGTTCTCAACCTCGATAACTTTCACGCCGTCAACGCAAAGTATGGATACCGGATTGGAAATCAGGTCCTTCAGGAAATCGCATCGCGGTTGAAGTATGTAGCGATTCCGGAACACGTCGTCGGACGGATGGACGGCAATGAGTTTATCATTCTGGCGCCGTTCGAACAGGCCGACATTTCAGACCAGGGCCGGTCGTTTGCCAAATTAGTCATTGAAGCGATTGAACAGCCGATCCTGAACCTGGCCGATGAACCGATTCGTCTGACCGCCTCATCCGGTGTCAGTCTGTTGACGGGCGACCATATGAACCGTCAGACACAAGTCTATGCAGCAGAAGCGCTGATGCAACAGGTCAAACTGGACGGCAAAGCAGGCACTTTGTTCGTCGATCAGCAGCGTGAGGTCGAACAACATCCGTTTAATCATGTGCTGGAACAGGAACTCGAGCAGGCGCTGGAGCGCGGACAGTTTGAATTGTATTATCAGCGGATTTTTAATGCGAAACTGGGACAAACGGTTGCCGTCGAAGCTCTGCTGCGCTGGAATCATCCGGTCCTCGGATTCGTCAGTCCGGCCGACTTCATCTCGATTGCAGAACGGACAGGCAAGTTCAGTCAAATCGGTCATTTTACGATTGCGCAGGCGCTTTCGGACAGTGTCCGGTTAGAGACGGAACTCGGACGTCCGGTGACGATTTCAATCAATCTGTCAGCCAGTCAATTTAAGTCGGATGAGATGCTCGCCGACCTGTTACAATTTTCAAATTGTTCATCGTTTAAAAAAGACCGAATCGTCCTTGAAATCCGGGAAGAAGTACTGCAAATCGGAAAACGAAAAGTCATCGAACGATTGGAAATATTGCGTCGGGCAGGATACCGGTTGAGTGTCGATCATTTTGGCAGTCATTATGCGTCGCTCAATTCGCTGCTCCGATTACCGGTGCAATCCGTCAAGCTGGATCCGATTTTCACGCGGCGTCTCGTGCAAAATCAGTTGGAGCAGTCGATGGTCCAGTCCGTTTACTCGTTGACACAGGCGCTCGGTATCTCACTTGTCATCCAGGAAGTCGAAACAAGCGCTCAATTCCAGCATATCCTTGCAGTGGGAGATCCGCTTTATGTCCAAGGACATTACATGCATCATCCGCAACCGGTCGCGAACTTGATCGCCGATTTTTCAAAGACGATTCACACCCAGGATGTTTAACCGGCTCGTGTAAGGGAATACTCTAATCATCATGATTTGAGGGGGACATTACGATGGCAGAGCAACACGAAAAAGAAACGGATCCGATTACATCAGGGAATCGCATGACAGATGACGAGATTGCGGGTCGTGACCAATCGGATACAGCAAAACAAAAAGACTCCGATTCGAAATCGAAGCATCAACATGACGAAGCATCGAAATCAGACGAGCAAGATAAAAAGTCGTCGGATTCAGACACTTCTGAACAAACGGATTCTGAAGCATCGAAGGAAGAGGCACCGGATTTGTCCCACGAGGCGGATGAACAGGGCGATGTCACACCGTCCGATGCGGACAACCAAGAAAAATAATCGGGAGTACACGCCGGTTTTTATACAGACAAGGGAGACGGAATTTAAAAATCCGTCTCCCTTGTCTTGTTTTTTAGAAAACTAATATGAGGACAGATACCCGATGGAAGAGGTTAATCGCCACCACCTCCGCCATCGCCGCCGTCAAACCCGCCGTCCGCCATTCCGCCATCGGTCGCATGTGACGTATCCGTCAAGTCGACGGGAAATAAGAAAACAGGAATGAAATCGGTCGAGCTCGTCCAGTCAGACGGACTATACGGCGCAAACAGTTGATGTAATGTCGGATGATCGGCAAGGTACAGCCGGACGGCAGTCAGGAATACTAAATCCTTCCGGTATTTAAAGTGTGGGTTTCGGCGCAAGCGTTCCGATAACCGGTCAAGCGCATTTTGATGCGTTTCCGGTTGACCAAGTAAGGCGAGTAACGCATGAAACGATAACGGAATTCCCTGTTTACGGTAAAGGTTACGGGACCGGACGAGCTGATCCAGGTAAAGGGGATGATCCGCGTCTGGCAATAACGCAAACAGCAGGGCCGTGACATATGTTTGCTGGGACCGGCCGAACCGCTTTTTCAACATGCTGTACAAAGATTCAATCTGCTCATGAATATCTGCGATTTCGCCCCGTCGGAGACTGTTCAAAAACAGAAACGAAATCAGCAGGGGAGTGACGATGAAGCGATGGGAGGTTTTGCAAAGGCGGTACAACGAAACGGTCCGTTCGAGCTGAATATCCGTTGCTTCCAGGCGGCTGATCAATAGAGCAGTGGAATAGGCATTCAGCGGATGGACGAGCCGATGCGTTGCAAAGAAACTGTAGATTGACATCATCGGGGCAATCCGTTCCGACGGTTCCGCATCATACGCGTGAATTTTTGAGGCGAGCAACAAGGCTTGTGTCTGATGCGAGCGGAGATGGTCCTCCAAAAATTGAGCCGTTTTCTCTAATGCGGGAAAAGGTGTGGAATGGTGTCCGACAGCAGCATCAAAAGCAAGCTCGATGATAATGCCATCCTGGTAACTGACGAAATAATGTCCTGTTTCATCTAATCGTTCCAAAAAACGTTGTCCGATATCCATTCCACACACCTCATCCTTTTTTCCCTATTTTACCATGAACGCCAATGAAAGAGGCTTACTTTTCTAGCCCGTCAATCAAACGTTCCGCCGCGCGACGGTATAAGTTACTCATATGGGCGAGCGACAGAATCAGTTGCAACTGTTCGAGATGATCCAAGTCATCTGTTGGTGTCTGCTGCTCCTCGAAGGCGGTTAAGTTGGCTTCCGTCGTGTCCAAATAAGACTGATAAAAATTTTCTAAATCAATCGTCTGTTCGGTCACACCGGTATTCAAGTCCGCCAAAATTGTTTTGATGTCATTGATTGAAAATGTTCCTTTCAGTTGATAAATCAGACTGATCAGGATCAAATGATTTTTTGTATACTTTTTGTTCGTAACCGGGAAAAACAGTTTTTTCTTGGCGTAATTGTTAATCATCGTCTTCGTTAAGATGGTTTCGCCTTCCGTCCGCGTCGTCTCTTGAAAAGTCCGTTCGAACAACTGGATGACCTGATCCATATAGAGGTCGATGTTCGGGATATCCGTTAATTCCAACTGGCGGTCGAACGATGGTATCGGTTGATCTGGCTGTGTCATGAAAATACCTCCAAAAAAAAATAGTGCGGAATGGCTTCCTATTTCTCTAGTGTATGATAGAATGTTCATATAACGCCATGTAGTATTAAAAACTACATAACAACGGAGGGAAATTATGAAAACGTATATGAGAGAACCCATCAACGGTCTGACACATCTGGGCGGAGCTGTTTTGGCTTTCGTCGGACTGCTCGCTTTGGTGATCAAAGCAGCACTGGAGCGAGGAGCCGGACTACCAATCGTCGCAACGATCATCTTTGGTGTCAGTATGATTGCCTTGTACGCAGTCTCGGCGACATATCATATGGTACTCGCGAGTGACCGGGCCATTGCGACGTGGAGACGTCTTGATCATTCGATGATTTATCTGCTGATTGCCGGCTCGTATGCCCCGTTTTGTCTGATCAGTCTGAACGGACCGACCGGCTGGGTATTGTTCAGTATCGTCATGCTGATTGCTGTCTTCGGCATCACGTTTAAACTCGTCTGGTTCAACAGTCCGCGCTGGTTGTCGACGACGCTTTACATCGGAATGGGCTGGATCATGGTCTTTGCGATTACACCGCTTGCAGCAGTCCTGTCGCCGGTCGGAATCGGTCTATTGTTCCTCGGTGGGATTTTCTACACGATCGGTGGTATCATCTATGGATTAAAACCGCGTGCTCTTTCGTTCAAGCACCTCGGCTTTCACGAGATTTTCCATGTGTTCGTCCTGCTCGGCAGCTTGGCACATTTCCTCTGTGTCTACTTCTTTGTCATTTAATGAGTGTAACCAAACATCCTTCCTTTAGCGGAAGGATGTTTTTATTTGGAAAAAACAGGTTTTTCGGAACGTGACACGAAAACTAGAGAGAGCACGTATAGATGAAGGAGGAAAACCTATGCCTACGACCGATTCCCGCTGGCAGCTGGAACAGCTGTACACAGTGAACGAAATCAAACAAATCGTCAAGACTTTTGAAAAACAACTGGATCAACTCGATGAAGCCCGATTATCGCTCCGCTCTCAGGTGTCTTTATTCGAAGGATTAATGGCACAAGCTGAAGAATTAAGTGACTTTATCTATTGTTTGTATGCAGAAGACGTTTCCCGTGCTGAAATTGCTGATTTGTTGGATCAAGCGGAACGTATACAGGCACGCCTTAAGGGAAGCGAAACGTTACTCGAAAAACGGTTGCGGCATGTACCGGAAGCAGAGTGGGAAGCACTAACGAAAATAACATCATTCTATTACCTGACAGAACGTTATGAAATAGCCAAACGACGGTTATCGGCCGAGCAAGAACAACTGATTCAAAATCTCGGGATTGACGGTTTTTCTGCATGGGAACAGCTGTATGAACAACGACTGATAGGATTACGGATTCCGCTTGAACGTGGAGCCGTCACGATTGGCGAAGCGATGTATCAGGCAGTCAACGGCTTGACCCGTGAGGATCGTCAGACAGCAGCGGAAGCGGTCGAAGCGCTCTGTGTTTCGGAAAGTGATGACTTTGCCTTCCTCCTGAACCGGATTGCCGGATATCGGCTGCAAGTCTATGCTAAACGTGGTTGGTCCGATGTGATAATGGAGATGTGTGAACAAAACCGGATACAAAGGAAGACAATTGAAGCGATGCTCACGGCGATTGATCAAGATCGTCCGTTGTTCCAATCCTATTACGCGCGAAAATTAGTAGTGGCACAAATTAAGGAGCCGTCCTGGCATGATTTAGAGTCAACGTCGTTTACGTCCGACCGGCACGTTCCATATGAAACAGCACAAGCAGTCATTTTGAAGCAATTCAATCGTCTTGATTCAGGGCTGGCTGATTTCACAAAACATGTATTTGAAGCCGGATGGGTTGATGCTGAAAATCGTCCGGGTAAAGCAGAAGGTGGATTTTGTGCCTCTTTCCCGGTTCAAAAAGAAAGCCGGATTTTCATGACGTACCGTCAAGCCTATCAGGATGTTGTCACGCTTGCCCATGAACTGGGTCATGCCTACCATAATTCGTTGTTATACGATTTACCGTTTCTCGATCAAATCAAAGGGACAAGTGTAGCGGAGACAGCATCGACGTTCATGGAAAACCTGGTACTCGATGCTGTGATTGAGCAGTCGCAACAGGAAGAAAAGGTGGCGTTGCTTGAAATCAAAATTCAGGAAGGCTTAAAATATGCCGGTGTCATTCCGAACTTATTCCGCTTTGAACAACGTTTCTATGCGGAACGTCAACATGGACCAGTGTCCGGGACGCGGATGACGGAGTTAATGCAGGAGGAAGAGGCTGATTTGTACGGTGAGCTAATCCGCAGTACGGCACCTTTCAAATGGGTGTACATTGGACATCTCTACAGTACAGATAAACCGTTTTATAATATTCCGTATACGGTCGGTTACCTGTTGAGTAATCGGTTGTATATGTCCGTCAAACAATCCAAATCGGCGTTCGTTTGTCAGTTCGAACCGCTGTTGCGGGACTCGGGACAAGCCACGATTGAAGAATTAATTGAGCGTCATCTTGGAGAGGATCCGCAATCCGTTGAATTTTGGAAGCAGTCGCTTACCCCGTTACGTGAGAGTATTTCCTTGTATATGAACGAAACCGATTCCCTGATTCCAGTCGATTGAACTCCTGAGCAATCGGGAATAGGGTAGTAACGAAGGAGTGGTGCGGATGTATGAACAGGAGAAGATGATGCTGGCAGAAGCCGCCATCAAGCATGTCAAAAATGGGATGGTCATCGGTCTCGGGACAGGTTCGACGACCCGGAGCTTCATCGATGTCCTCGGTAAGTGGGTCAAAGCAGGTGGACAGGTCCAAGGGGTGGCGACGTCAGACGAGACGGCGGCACAAGCCAAGCGGTTGAACATTCCGCTGCTGTCGCTCGAACAAGTGACGCAGATTGATCTGACCGTCGACGGAATTGATCAAATCGATCCGCAGTTCCGGGTGCTCAAGGGCGGCGGTGGTGCGCTGTTCCGCGAAAAGGTCGTCGCACTGATGAGTCGCGAAGTTCTCTATCTAGCAGATGCTTCGAAATTCGTCCATCATCTGAGCGGACCATTACCGGTCGAAATCAATCCGTTTGCGAGACCGTATGTCGAACGTTTTTTACAGGAGAAGCATGTCGACTCGACGCTGCGGGAACAGGACGGAAAACCGTTTATTACGGACGGTGGACATCTGATTTTGGATGTGGATCTCAAACGGGTTCAGGACGTGCATCATTTTGCGAAGGAACTGAAAAGTTTGACCGGTGTCCTCGAAACCGGTTATTTCGAACGGCAGCCGGATCATGTCCTGACGGTCGAGCAGGGACAGGGCAGACGGCTTGCGCATCCTGAGTTACGGGATGGAGGCGGACTTGTCTGAGTATGTTTTTAGAGAAAGAAGGGAAAACCGATGCGGTTGCGAAAACGATATGTATTCGGAGCAAGTGTTTTGGCGGGAGCCGGACTTCTGTTACTAAAAAACAAGGACAAACGAAGTGCGGATCCGTTAAAAGAGTATCTGACACACTTGGACCAGGACTCCAGTCCCGATGCCGATAAGGATCCGGATGAAGTCGGATTGACGAAACTCGATTCGATTTACCGGGCGGAGTGGCAGGCAAACGGCTATCCCCGTTCGCAAAAAGAACTGGAAGATTTGGAGAAATGAAAAGCGCCGACAATCCACCTCCGGATTGTTGGCGCTTTTTTTCAGTATGTAAGGGAACCGGCGATGATCAGACCAATCGAAATCGACAGAAACAGCAGTAATAAACCGACGGCTTCGTTATTGGCATCAATTTCTTTTGTCATGCTGATCCGCGGAATGATCAAGTCTGCCAAATAAAACAGGACGATTTGGAAGACGATGGCGAGTGCGCCCCATAATACCATGTCGAGAATGCTGACCGAGTTCGTGATACTCGAGTAGAGAACGATCGCAAGACCGAGAATCCGTCCGCCGAATGCGTAGACGGCCGCTTTTTTCCCTTGACGGATCAGCTCCATCTCTTTTGATTTCGTTGTTACTTCAAACAGAACAACCCCGATTGCAAGCAAAAGTGTGGCGACGCCGATATACGCAAGGGTCGAGACAAACAGTTCACTGAAGCCCATCGTATTTCCTCCTTAGGAATGATTGGATTTGTTTCGTTCTTTTCGTTGTTGCCAGGCGACATAACCTTCGAGCATCGCGCCGACTAAAATCCCGGCAGAGACATACAGGTAAAAGTTATCGCCGATGTAGCCGAAGAGCAGACCAAGCAATAGACCGATGATAATGTAAGGTCCTTTTGTTAATTTCATGATGAATCACCTTCCTCATCATCAAACGTAGCCGATTTTTCCGAATTCGTCCATCCCTAATCGACAGGATGGGTAATCGCCACTTCAAGTTCCTTCACAAAAAGCGTTACTTGATTCCGTCCGTTTTGTTTGGAATGGTACAAGGCGACGTCCGCATTCGTGACCAGTTGCTGAATCTCGGGTGTGGATTGCGGAAAATGAGCGACGCCAAATGAGGCGGTCAACGGTAACAGCGTCCCGTTCGGCAGTTGAAACGGCGAAGTGGCAATCCGTTCCCGTAATTGTTCAGCGAGCGCCAGGACTTTCGGGACCGTCAGCTGTTCGACGAGAACAGAAAATTCCTCGCCGCCGTTGCGGGAGATGTATCCGGCATCCGTCACACCGTCCCGCAAACGGGAAGCGAATTGTCGCAGGACCTCGTCGCCGGCTTCGTGACCGAACGTGTCATTGACATGCTTGAAGTGATCGATGTCGATCGTAATCAAGGCCACTTCATGCTGTTGTAAAATCATTTGCTGCTTCAAATCATCAAACCGATCCGTAAAAGCCCGGAAATTATGCAGGCCGGTCAAGAAGTCGCGCTGTGCCGTTTGCTGCCAGGTCCGCATCGACTGTTTTGTTAACCGGATATCGCGGATGATGACAAGCGCCAGCCAACTGCTGATGAATGAGGCCGGCAACACGACACTGAGAATATCGAGAATCAGTCCCGTGTCAGCTAAGACGTACGTCAAGACGAGCCCGTGCAGAAGAGTCGCATAAATCGTCACGATCGTAAAAGTCCGCTTGGAGTAGATTGGTAACCATTTGACGAGAAGGGACGTTCCGGCAGCCATTAAGAGGATGAACAGTGCCGCGGCATATGCCGAACTGTTCAGACTGACGCTGAAACGGTACAGGATAATGACGACGGTCACAATCATCGTCGGCAACGGACCGGCGAAGTAAGCAGCGACGATAACGGGAATGTGCCGCAAATCTATCAGGATACCGGGAACCGGTTCAAAAGTCATCTGCATCAGCAACCAGGACAGGAGACTCAAGCTGATTCCGTACAAAATACGGACCGAGCGTTTGGAATCGACGGTGATCGGGTGCGGCGACAATTTCCCAAGCAAATAAAAGCCGCTCATCAATAGGGTCAGGTTATGGATAAGATCATAAAGAATGGTTTTCAAATTTACGCACCTTGCTTTCGTATAACAAATCATTCTACCGTTAGAATACGCTACTGGCGTCGAATAGTCCTTCATCTGACTAAAAGATTTCTCAAAAAGTCATGAAAATTAAAAATGTGTCTATAATGTGAAATTATAGAACCTATAAGCTCTACTTATAGGTTTGCGTTTTTTGATTGACCATTCGTGGATTCAATTGTTAAATGATGAAGAAGCAATTGAAAGCGCTTACTAAAACTTAAAGGAGATTCACCATGGAACTGATTATTATTCTTCTTGCCTTATCTTTATTAATGTTTGTAGCGTACCGTGGTTTTTCAGTCATCCTGTTCGCCCCGATCTGTGCCTTGTTCGCCGTCCTGTTGACGAACCCGGATTGGGTCTTACCGTTCTTCTCGAATATCTTCATGGAAAAAATGGTCGGCTTCATTAAGGCCTACTTCCCAGTCTTCCTGCTCGGAGCCATCTTCGGGAAAGTCGTCGAGATGTCAGGAATCGCCGAATCGATTGCGAAGTCAATCATTCGGATGATCGGAGCGAAACGGGCGATTCTCGCCATCGTGCTGCTCGGAGCCATCTTGACGTACAGCGGCGTCAGCCTGTTCGTCGTCGTCTTCGCGGTCTACCCGTTCGCAGCCAATCTGTTCCGGGAAGCGAATATCCCGAAACGTCTGATTCCGGGAACGATTGCGCTCGGTGCCTTTACATTTACGATGGACGCTCTGCCGGGGACACCGCAAATCCAGAACGTCATTCCGACGACGTTCTTTAAAACAGATATTTACGCAGCACCGATCATGGGATCGGTCGGCGGTTTGATTATTTTGACGGTCGGAATGTTCTATCTCGAATCGCGTAAACGCAAAGCCCATCAAGCGGGGGAAGGGTATGCCGGATTTGAAGCGACGGCAGCCAGTACAGCTCCGCAAATGGAATTGAAAAATGAACCGGAGATGACACTTGAGACAGCGCAGCAGCCGGTCTACCGCCAAGTCCTGGCGTTTGTTCCGTTAATTTTAGTCGCCGTCATGAACAAATACTTCACGCTGGCGATTCCGAACTGGTATCCGGAAGGCTTTGATTTCGCTGCGATTGGTCTCGAAGCATTCGGTAAAATCGAGACACCGGCTGTTCTTGCCATCTGGTCCGTCCAAATGGCCTTGATCATCGGCATCATTTCCGCGATGCTGTATGACTTTAAAAAAATCCGGACGAACTTCCAGGCCGGATTGAACCTCAGTATCGGCGGGGCCTTGCTTGCCGTCATGAATACAGGCGCTGAATACGGCTTCGGCGGTGTCATCGCGGCATTACCGGGCTTCAAGACGGTTTCAAACGGTATTTCGTCGACATTCACCGATCCGCTCGTCAACGGCGCTGTCACGACGACGGCACTTGCCGGGGTGACGGGTTCGGCGTCCGGCGGAATGGGGATCGCCCTCAGTGCGATGTCGGATAAATATACACAGGCGATTACGTCCGGCGGCGTTCCACCGGAAGTCATGCACCGGGTCATCTCGATGGCGTCCGGAGGCATGGATACGTTACCGCATAACGGAGCGGTCATCACGTTGCTTGCGGTTACCGGCTTGACACACCGTCAGTCATACCGGGACATCTTTATGATTACGGTGTTAAAAACGGTCACCGTCTTCCTGATGATCGGACTGTACAATCTGACAGGTCTTTATTAAGCAACGGGTTTAAAAAAGGGGGAAATGAACGATGCAACAGGGGAAAATCTACGATTCATTTACAGAAGCGACAGCCGACATCTTTGACGGGGCAACACTCGTCGTCGGCGGATTCGGCTTATGCGGCATTCCGGAAAAATCGATTGCTGCCTTGCAGGAACAAGGAGTCAAGGACTTGACGGTCGTCAGTAACAACTGCGGTGTCGATGATTTCGGACTTGGCATCTTGTTGCAATCCCGCCAAATCAAAAAGATGGTCTCATCGTACGTTGGGGAAAACAAGACGTTTGAGCAGCAGTACTTAAGCGGCGAGATCGAAGTCGATCTCGTGCCGCAGGGCACACTGGCCGAGCGAATCCGTGCCGGCGGAGCGGGCATTCCCGGTTTTTATACACCGACCGGCGTCGGGACACCGATTGCGGAAGGCAAGGAACAAAAAGAGTTTGACGGTAAGACGTATCTGCTCGAGGAAGGGATCGTCGGGGACTTTGCCCTCGTCAAAGCCTGGAAAGCGGACAAACTCGGGAACCTCGTCTTCCGGAAAACATCCCGGAACTTTAATCCGCTTGTCGCAACAGCCGGAAAAGTGACGATTGTCGAAGTCGAAGAACTGGTCGAAGTCGGAGAACTCGATCCGAACGAAATCCATACGCCGGCCGTCTACGTCCAACGGATCATTGTCGGGACGGACTACGAAAAACGCATCGAACGCCGGACAGTCCGGGAAGCATAAGGGGGAGTTACTATGGCAACGTCAAGAGAAATTATCATCAACCGTGCCCTGCAGGAAATCGAGGACGGCATGTACGTCAATCTCGGTATCGGGATTCCGACACTGATCGCCAATGCGATTCCGGATGATGTACACGTCATGCTGCAATCGGAAAACGGATTGCTCGGCATCGGACCGTATCCGCTCGAACATGAAGTCGACGCCGACGAAATCAACGCCGGCAAAGAGACGGTCACGGCACAAAAAGGCGCATCGTACTTTGACAGTGCCGAATCGTTTGCCATGATCCGCGGTGGTCACATTGATCTCGCGATTCTCGGCGGGATGGAAGTCGCTGAAAACGGGGATCTCGCAAACTGGATGATTCCCGGCAAGATGGTCAAAGGGATGGGCGGAGCGATGGATCTCGTCAACGGCGCCAAGCGGGTCGTCATCATCATGGAGCACGTCAATAAGTACGGTGAGTCGAAGGTCAAGGCACGGTGTACGTTACCTTTGACCGGCAGCCGGGTCGTCAACCGGTTGATCACGGATAAAGCCGTCTTTGATTTCACGGAAACGGGAATGGTCTTGATCGAGACGTTAGACGGATTGACCGTCGAAGACATCCGTAACGTCACGGAAGCGGACTTTACCGTCAGTCCGGAACTTGAACGCATCAGCATAGGGGAGTGAGCCAGATGGTCAACGGAGATATCGTCCTCGTGACGGGAGCAGGAAGCGGAATCGGTCTTGAAATTTCAAAAGCCTTCGCTGAAGCAGGCGCGAAGGTCGTCATTACGGACGTCAACACGGAAGCAGCCGAAACAGCAGCGAAGTCGTTACAGGAAGCGGGACATGATGTCATCGGACTGACGCTGAACGTGACGGATGAAGCACAGGTTCAGTCGGTTTTTGCCGAGACGATCAAGCGGTACGGTCGACTTGATGTCCTGATCAACAATGCCGGTTTACAACATGTCTCACCAATCGAAGACTTCCCGACAGAGAAGTTCGAACTGATGATCAAAATCATGCTGACAGCTCCGTTCATTGCGATTAAACATGCGTTTCCACTCATGAAGGAACAAGGAAACGGCCGGATCATCAACATGGCATCGATTAACGGACTGATTGGCTTTGCCGGAAAAGCGGCCTATAACTCGGCCAAACATGGTCTGCTCGGTCTGACGAAAGTCGCGGCACTCGAAGGGGCCGAACACGGCATCACCGTCAACGCGTTATGCCCGGGTTACGTCGATACACCTCTCGTCCGCAATCAGATGGCGGATCTTGCGAAGACGCGCCAGGTCGAACTGGAAAAAGTCCTCGAAGACGTCATCTATCCGCTCGTTCCGCAAAAACGGTTGCTTGCGGTCGAGGAAATCGCGGATTATGCGCTATTCCTTGCGAGCCGTAAAGCAAAAGGGATTACGGGTCAGGCCAACGTCTTAGACGGCGGTTATACGATTCAATAAGGGGGAAATCAGCATGAGTGAGCAAGTCGTCATCGTCAGTGCGACACGAACGGCAATCGGCAGTTTTAACGGCAGTCTAAAGGACGTTCCGGCAACGAAGCTTGGAGCAACGGTTATCCGGGCAGCACTTGAACAAGCGAATGTCGCACCGGATCTCGTCGAGGAAGTCATTATGGGCAACGTTCTTCAGGCCGGACTTGGACAAAACCCGGCCCGTCAGTCAAGTCTCCTCGCCGGACTGCCGGAAACGGTTCCGGCCATGACGATCAACAAAGTCTGCGGTTCCGGGCTGAAGGCAATTCATCTTGCTTTCCAAGCGATCAAATCCGGTGAGGCCGACATCATCGTCGCCGGCGGGATGGAAAACATGAGTCAGGCACCGTACGTGTTAAGCGGTGCCCGGACCGGCTTACGGATGGGAGACCAGCCGTTGGTCGATACGATCATCAAAGACGGTTTAGAGTGTGCCTTTAACGATTATCATATGGGCATTACGGCAGAAAACCTGGCCGAGCAGTACACGATTTCCCGCGAAGCACAGGATCAGTTTGCAGCAGCCAGCCAACAAAAAGCCGGACAGGCCATCGAAGCGGACCGGTTCCAGACGGAAATCACACCGGTTGAGATTCCGCAGCGCAAAGGCGATCCAATTGTGTTTGTGGAAGATGAGTTCCCGCGTGCCGGAACGACAGCGGAATCACTCGCCCGCTTGCGTCCGGCCTTCAAAAAAGGCGGTACAGTGACAGCCGGCAATGCATCCGGCATCAATGACGGAGCGTCAGCAGTCGTCGTCATGTCGGCCCGCAAGGCAAAAGAACTCGGGCTGACACCACTCGTCGAAATCGTTGCGAACGGTACGTCCGGCGTCGATCCGAGCATCATGGGGATCGGTCCCGTCAAAGCGGTCAGCCAGGCGTTGCATAAAGCCGGTCTTGAACTGGACGCCATCGACGTCATCGAGGCGAACGAAGCGTTTGCGGCGCAATCACTTGCCGTGGATGCGGAACTCCGGTTTGATCCGGCGAAGCTAAACCGTAACGGCGGAGCAATTGCCCTCGGTCACCCGATCGGCGCGAGCGGAACACGCATCATGGTTACGCTGATTCATGAGATGTTACGGACCGGCGAAAGCCATGGTCTCGCAACCCTCTGCATCGGCGGCGGTCAAGGAATCGCGACGATCGTCAAGAAATTTGAAGGATGATCCTGGTTGTTAAACAGTAAAAATTGAAGAGGCTGACTCTAAAAGGAAGCACTCATTTTTCACGCCCTTTCCTCAGGCGAGACACAAGCCAGTTTTCCTGCCCCAAGGCAGGAAAGCGGGTCTTGTTTGTCTCTGACAGCGCAAAAATGCGCTTTTTCCTGCAGGAGTTGCGTGAAAAGAGTGCTTCTTTTTTTTGAAATCACGGTGGCGGAATATCAATCTGCCACCTTTCTTTTAGAGTTGGTTTGAATGGTTTACTTAATTAGCGAAATGACGCGGGAAAGAAAAAGAGCACAGGGCATGACAAAAAGAGCCGGTTTACGGTAGAATGGAACACGTTGTAAGGGAGGGTGTCAGATGATTTCATTACAGAATGTCAGTAAAGCTTTTTCCGGACAGCCGGTCATCCAGTCCGTCGCCCTCTCGATTGAACAGGGCGAAGTCCATGGCATCATCGGAGCGAGCGGAGCCGGAAAATCGACGTTGCTCCGGCTGATGAATCTACTGGAACGACCGGATACCGGCCGGATTGAATTCGACGGAATGGATTTAACGAACCTGTCGAACCGGCAGCTTCGGCAGACCCGACAAAACATCGGCATGATTTTTCAGGACTTTAATCTTGTCGGGAACAAGACGGTCGAACAAAACATTGCCGTTTCACTTGAACTGGCCGGTGTCAAAAAGCGGGAGCGAATGGAACGGATTCAGGAATGTCTGCGGTTCGTCGGTCTGGCATCGTTCGCCGGCAAGTATCCGGCCGAACTGAGCGGGGGACAGAAGCAGCGTGTTGCGATTGCCCGCGCACTCGCCAACCGGCCGCGTGTCCTGTTATGTGACGAACCGACGTCGTCGCTTGACCCGAGTACGACGTCGGAAATCCTGCGTGTGTTGCAGAATATCAATCAGACGCTCGGCGTGACGATTGTCCTCGTCAGCCATGAGATGAACGTGATTCAGAGCATCTGCAACCGGGTCACGGTCATGGCGGACGGCCGGATTGAAGCGACCATAGCGACCGAGCCGGCAGGGATCACGGAAATTACAAGTGATGCCGGTTGGTTCCTGACCCAATTGACAGAGCGGAGGGATCCACATGCCTGACATCGTGCTCGAATATGCGGCGGAAATCAGACTGGCGATCGGACAAACGTTCGTGATGGTCGGAATCTCGATTCTCGCGGCTCTTCTTCTCGGTTTACCGCTCGGGACCTGGCTTTATCTGTCACGTAAAGGACAGTTGCTGTCGAACCAGTTCGTCTTTTCGATTCTGAATTTATTTGTCAATACAATCCGGTCGTTTCCGTTTTTATTGCTCGTCGTTTTCCTGATTCCGTTTACGCGGCTCATCATCGGAACGGCGATCGGAACAGCAGCGGCGACGGTTCCGCTGGCGGTCATTGCCGTTGCCCATTACTCACGGCTCGTCGAACAATCGTTGCTTGAAGTGCCGAAAGGTGTCATCGAGGCGGCCGTCTCGATGGGCGCCTCGACGCGAGAAGTCGTCCTGAAGTTTTTATTCGTTGAAGCCCGGTCCGGTCTGGTCCTCGGTCTGACGACATCAATCGTCAGCTTCATTTCCTACTCGACGATCATGGGGGTTGTCGGGGGCGGAGGCATCGGCGACTTTGCCGTCCGGTACGGCTATCAACAATTTCAGACGGAATTAATGCTCTATATGATTTTGATCATGGTCGTCCTGGTCCAGCTGATTCAATTTACCGGAACGACCGCAGCACGCTTGCTCGATAAACGTTAAATGAAAGTAGGAATTCAAGATGAAAAAAATCATGGCAGTACTCAGTGTTGTTGTATTGGCGTTAGCCGGATGTGGCAATGCCGACAAAAAGGGTGAGCAGGAATCGGCGTCAAAAACCGAGACATTAAAAGTCGCGTCACTGATCAAACCGATGACGGAAATCCTCGATCTCGTTAAACCGGAACTGAAAAAAGAGGGCGTCAATCTGGAGGTCGTGGTCCTCAGTGACAACGTACAACCGAACAGTGCCCTCGCAGCGAAAGAAGTTGATGCGAACTTCTTCCAGCACGTACCGTACATGGAAGAGTTCAACCGCAACAACAAAGCGAACCTTGTCCCGATTGAACCGATTTACTTTGCGAACTACGGTCTTTATTCAAAAGACTATAAAAAGATGGACCAGTTGCCAAAAGGCGCCGTCATCGCCATCGCAAACGACGTCTCGAACATCGACCGGTCACTTGCTCTGCTCGCTCAACATGATGCGATTCAGTTGAAAAAGAAAACCGGTCCGTACTACACGATGAAAGACATCACGGAAAACAAACGTAACTTTAAGTTCAAGGAAGTCGATTTACTGATGCTCGCCCGTCTGTATGATGATGCCGATGCAGTCATCATGACGCCGGCCTATGCTTCACCGCTCGGTCTGACACCGAAGAAAGATGCGCTCGTGACGGAAGGGGTCGAAAATGATTTTGCGATCACCCTTGTCGCCCGGAAGGACAATCAGGATACGGAAGCGATTCAAAAGCTTGCAAAAGCGATGACAAGTCCGAAAGTCAAAAAGTTCCTCGAAGACAATTATGACGAAACGGCAATTCCTGCCTTTAAATGAGTAGTTGGTTAAAAAAATCAAAACCACGGCTCGCCTGTCTGCTTCAGAGACACGCGATCCGTGGTTTTTTGTCGTTCTATCATCAGAATTCCGCTCAACGGATGGTCAACTTCTTCGCATAACCGGTTTTCTCCAAAATATCAGTCGTCGGCATCACAGTCCACTTGGCGACGGGAAGATCCGGATTTTTCAGTAGGAAGTCCGTCATGATCATATAGCCGAGCGTATACTGGGCAAGCGGCGGAATGTCTTTGTCATAGTCGCCGTTTCGCAAATCGTACGCATCGACGTTATAGTTGTTGATCTGCGTCAACAGATTGTCTAATGTATGGTCGAGCAACGGTTCGGTCGCTTCCGATTTTCCTTTTGGATAGACCTGTGCAGCAAACATGTCTGCTTCACCTTCTAACATGATACCGTTGAATATCGAGTCGTGCGTGTTATGTTCAAAAGCAACGGTATGGTGGTATTCATGAGCAACGGCATTTGCGAGTGTATCTTTTGAAAAGTCTTTCGCTAAGTAGAGCGTGAACTGATCAGTTCCGGAGGCAAAACCGCTGACGCCGCCGAAACGTTGAATATCGGCTGCGTTATGGACATTATAAGGCGCGACGAAGACCGTCAGCTTCTCTGTTCTCGGCAGTGCATCAATCGAAGTCTGCAGACTTTTCTTAATCTGTTGCTGAATGGCATTCTGATGTTTTTTTAAGTAGGCGATCGTTTTGTTCAGTTCTTCTGCATTGTCGGTCGGAATTTCTAAAATACGCCGGTCTGTATAGGTATCTGTCAGTTTTTCTTTTTCAATCCATTTGTGTTTCGCAGCCAACACATGTTTCTCGAACAGGGCCCCATTCTCGGTCGGCTCTTTTAATGTCGCATCGACATACGACTGATAGGCATCGTACAGCGGAATGATTTGAATCGTCTGATGATCTTGTTTGAAGATCAATTTCTGCGGTTCGGCCTTTTCAGCCTCCGGCGCATCGGTACAGCCGGCAAGCAGACTGGTCAAGGTAGCGGCAAGTAAATGTCGTTTCATCCAGGTTCCTCCTTTGTCTAAAAAACCATAATTATCCATACGTAAAGTAAATGGTAAAAGTTTCATGAATTCCTCCTAGTCAGATGAACTTATGTTACCGATTACAAAAGAACAGCCCCAAAATAGCAATATTTCGCTATTGAAGGACACGAGAACGTTTTCAGCTAAATTTTCAGAATATTCACCAGATAAACTCCTAGCACGAGGTCACAAACCTATGTTATCCTTTCGAACGAAGTACCTGATTTTGTTGAAGTTAATGAATCAGGTCGTAATTTAATAGTGGAGGTTTCTTATGTCTAAAACAGTTCCAACATCCTTTATCGTCGTCATCGGTATGATGCTGTTTGCCTTGTTTTTCGGGGCCGGAAATTTGATTTTTCCACCGATGCTCGGACAAATGGCAGGGGAGAACGTCTGGATTGCCAACGCAGGATTCCTGGTCACAGGCGTCGGGTTGCCATTGCTTGCCATCTTGGCATTTGCTTATTCCGGTGAAGCGGACTTACGGGCGATGGCATCACGGGTCCATCCGATCTTTGGTCTTGTCTTTGCGATCATCCTGTACTTGGCAATCGGTCCGTTTTTTGCGATTCCGCGTGCCGGAACCGTTTCGTACGAGATTGGTATTAAACCTTTCTTTGGAGAAGGGGCATCGTCGACACCCTTACTGATTTTTTCGATTCTGTTTTATACGGTCGCGTGTCTGTTGTCACTGAATCCGACAAAAATCGTTGATGTCGTCGGCAAAATCCTGACACCGATTAAGATCACGTTCATCGGCTTATTGATTCTCGTCGCCGTGATTAAACCCATCGGAAGTTTTCAGAATCCTTTGACGACATATCAGCATAATGCCTTTTTTAACGGCTTCCAGGAAGGTTATTTGACGCTTGATGCACTCGGGGCGTTTGTGTTCGGAATCATCATCATTTCGGCGATTAAAGAAAAAGGGGTCACGTCGAAAAAACAATTACTCGTCATTTGTTCGAAAGCCGCTTTGATCGCCGCAAGTTTACTGGCCGTCACGTATTCAGCCCTTGCCTTCATGGGCGCATCGAGCATCTCGAAAATCGGTCCCTTGACGAACGGAGCGGAAATTCTGTCGGCGGTGTCCGATTATTACTTCGGCTCATACGGTTCGATTTTACTTGGACTGATGATCACGGTCGCGTGTCTGACGACGAGTGTCGGTCTGATTACTGCCTGTGCTTCGTTCTTCTCACTGTTGTTGCCGCGGATTTCGTATGTCAAATGGACGATTGGTCTGTCGATCTTCAGTGCACTTGTCGCCAATATCGGACTGACACAGTTGATCGCAATCTCAAAACCGGTTCTGTTGACACTGTATCCGTTAGCGATCTGTCTGATCTTCCTGACGTTCCTACATAACGTCTTTAAAGGAAAACCGGCCGTCTATCAAGGAGCGATGTGGATGACATTTGCCGTCAGTCTGTTTGACGGACTGAAGGTGGCGAAAGCACCGGTCGAACCGGTCTTGCGTGTCTTTGAAAACGTATTGCCGTTCTTTTCCGTCGGACTCGGTTGGGTCGTTCCGGCCATCATCGGGGCTGTCCTCGGCGGATTGTTCGGTCGGAAAAAAGCATACCGGACGGAACAGTCACGGGTTGCTTAAATTCAGTTGGTCTGGAAAGAAGCCGTTTCGATTTCGAATCGAAACGGTTTTTTGCGTTTAACGAACAGACCGAAAAGGAATGGCTTAAAATGTAAGCCATTGTTGATACTGTCGTTGAAGAAAGAAAGGATGTTGAACATGTCAGAACGTGTTTTCATTAGTCCGGCGAAGTATGTCCAAGGGAAAAATGTCATTGATCGGCTCGGTACATATGTGAGTCCGATTGGAGACGTGGCCCTAGTGATCGCCGATGATGTCGTTTGGAAAATCGTCGAGGAACGTGTCCATGCTTCATTTTCAGCAGAAGGAATCAAAATTGAAAAAGCAGATTTCAGCGGTGAAGCCTCAAAACATGAGGTCGAACGGATTGCCGCACAAGCCAAGGATGCCGGCGTGAAATTCGTCATGGGGGTCGGGGGCGGGAAGACGCTTGATACGGCAAAAGCCGTTTCGGACGAGTTTCATCTGCCGGTCGTCATCGTACCGACGATCGCTTCGACCGATGCGCCGACAAGTGCACTGTCCGTCATCTATTCGGATGAGGGAATCTTTGAGAGTTACCGTTTTTATAACAAAAATCCGGATCTTGTCTTGGTCGATACAAAATTGATTTCTGAAGCGCCGGCCCGTTTCTTTGCTTCGGGGATTGCCGATGCACTGGCGACATGGGTCGAGGTCCGGAGTGTCATTGCCTTTGGCGGCACGACGATGGCCGGTGGACGGCCGACGATTGCGGCGGAAGCGATTGCGAAACGCTGTGAAGAAGTGTTGTTCGAGCACGGACGTCTCGCCTATGAGTCGGTTCAGGCAAAGGTCGTCACACCGGCGCTTGAAGCTGTCGTTGAAGCCAATACGTTGTTGAGTGGTCTTGGGTTTGAAAGCGGTGGACTGGCGGCAGCACATGCCATCCATAATGGATTCACGGCGCTTGAAGGAGACATTCACCATTTGACACACGGGGAAAAAGTCGCGTTCGGGACGCTCGTCCAGTTGGCGCTCGAAGAACACCCGCAGGAAGAAATCGAACGGTACATTTCGTTCTATATGGATCTTGGACTGCCGGTCACACTGGAAGACGTCAAACTAAAAGATGCTTCCCGTGAAGACATCTTAAAGGTCGGTAACGCAGCGACCGCAGAAGGGGAGACGATCCACAGCGGCTTTGATGTAACGGCGGATGAAGTGGCGGATGCCATCATTGCCGCTGACCGCTATTCAAAAGCTTATCAGGCGAAATTGAAGAACTGACGAAACGTTATACCAATGATAAGCAAAAAGGCGATTCTCCCGATTGAAGGGAAATCGCCTTTTTAGTGTAAGAATGGTTCTTATTAATGGACATGCTTCTGTTCCCCATGACAGTACAGCTGATTCTCATGGTCATGCTGAGCGGTCTCAACCTGAATCGTGGCATGAGTAATGCCGACATGTTTTAAGTCGTGGTCCAGTTGTTCCCGGATCGACTCCGATTCACGGACCGTCATGTCGTCTTTGACGACGACGTGGCAGGATAACGCGTTGTAACCGCTCGTAATCGACCAGATATGAAGGTCGTGCAGACCAAGAATCGCTTCGTTCGTTTGAATGGTCGAGACGACCTGTTCGACATCAACGTCGCTTGGTGTACCTTCCATCAAGACATGGACCGCGGCCTTCGTCACGTAATAGCCGCTGCGCAGAACGAGGATTGCAACGATTATACTGGCGAGCGGATCCGCAATTCCCCAGCCGAAGAACAGGATCAACAGGGCGGCAATGATGGCTCCGATGGATCCGAGCATGTCACTTAAGACATGCAGGTAGGCACCACGCATGTTCAGATTATCTTCATGCCCGTCGCCGCGCGTCATGATCCAGGCAACGAGTAAGTTCACTAGAAGTCCGAGTGTACTGATGATTAACATCCCGGTCGTTGCGACAGCCGGAGGATCAACAAACCGCTGGACGGCTTCGACAAAAATATAAAGCGAAATGCCGATCAGGGCGACACCATTAAAGATTGCCGCGAGAATTTCGAATCGTTTCGAACCAAACGTCTTGTTTGCATCCGGCTTCTGGTTGGAGAAGTGAAAGGCAGCGAGTGCGATGGCAAGTGAAATCGAATCGCTCAGCATATGCCCGGCGTCCGATAACAAAGCGAGACTGTTCGTCCAAAATCCACCGATTACCTCGATGATCATAAACAGCGTGATGATAACGAATGACAGAAGTAAAACTTTTTTATTATCCGTGTGATGATGATGGTGATCATGGTCATGTGCCATAACGGTCCCTCCTGTTACATTCAAATGTCTGTTTGAATTATAAAATACAAAACGTCTGTGGTCAATCGACGTATGTTTCATTTCCCACTGATGGACGAGAATGAAACGCGATCATTGGGCGGTATACGGTTGTATGAGACAACTGAAAAAAACATCCCCTTACTTCATGAGAAATAAGGGGATGTTTGAGTTGTTAGAGGTAGTTCAACGGATTGACGCTGCTTGCCGCCGATGTCGCACTGTAGACATATGTTCCGCGGTGCAGTTCAAAATGAAGATGTGTTCCGAACGCATTTCCTGTTTGACCGACAGTGCCGAGCAACTGTCCTTTTGAGACCGATTGTCCGACTGATACTGACCGGCTGTTCATGTGGGCATAGAGACTCGTGAAGGAAGCGCCGTCAATTGAATGCTTGACCATGACATAATTACCGTACGCACCTTTTAATTGAGACGTAATGACTTTCCCAGCTGCCGTCGCATAAACCGGTGTGCCTTTCGGGGCACCGTAATCGATTCCATTATGGAACGTATAGCCGTAGACACCGCTCGCTTGACCGTATCCTTGCGTAATCGGTCCACTGGTCGGTGTGATAAAGTCTTTTGAAGCCTTGACAGCACCACCTGTCGAATTCGTCAGTGACGTGACGGTATATTTCTTCACGTAATCGGCGTGAACAAACCGTTTATTGCCGTTGTATAAGAATTTAATCCAATCGCCGGTCCGGCCGAGGTAACGGAAAGTCTGACCGCTGTTGACGGTTCCGACCTGGGAACTGCTTGTGGATGAGCTGCTTCTGACACGGAGATTATCGACCATGATCTTGATTTTATATGATGTCGTGACAGAATATTTTTTAACATATGTAGAAGAGACATAGACTTTGCGTGATCCGTAAAGTATTTTCGTCCAGTTCCCGGTCCGGCCTAAGTATTTGTATGTATCGCCTTTATCAAGACCGGTGATGATGCCGTATGTCGTAGCTGGTCCGGTCCGGGCCCGTAATCCGTCGTTCATGACTTTGACCTTATAAAACGTTGCCGCATCTGCTTTTGGTACGGCATATGTCGAGAAACCGGCGACGGCGATAGCAGATACCGTCAGCGTAGTAAGTAATTTTTTCAAATCAGTAAATCCTCCTTTAAATCTGTCGGACTGAATCCGTATGTGGGTGAAGCAATATGTAAGTTTGTTTTATGAATTTCTTAGATGAGTGTACCATTAGTAAAAATGTTTAAATATTACAATATTATTTCTATAATGTTTCGATATTTTATATTATAGAGAACATAAAATCTATTTTACCTTAATTTAGAAATTTTAATTCTTATTGATTTTTCTGTAAAAGTCAGATTTTTATTGATTAGACAACGATTTTTAAAAAGTGTCAGGAAATCAGAACAATCAGTATGTTATGATGAATTTTCCAATAATTAGAATGAATTTATTTCAAAGGACTTATTTTCAAAAAGGTTTAAAAAAATGGACACTCGTAAAAGAGTGTCCGAAGTAATCATAAAACGCTGAGCGGATTGATCGTGTTGACAGCTGAAGTTCCGCTGTAGATGTAACCGCCGCGGTGCAGTTCGAAGTGAAGGTGTGAACCGGTTGAGTTTCCGGTGCTGCCGACATTTCCGATTTTTGAGCCTTTTGCGACTGATTGACCGGTGTAGACGGAACGTTTGCTGAGATGAGCATAAACACTTGTGTAGGTTGAACCGTTCACTTTATGTTTCATCATGACATAGTTACCGTAGGCGCCTTGGTAGCCTGATTTAATGACTCTGCCGGAAGCAGTCGCACGGACCGTTTTCCCTGTGGCTGCTGCGATATCGATGCCGTTATGGAACGTATATCCGTAGCGGCCGCTCGCTTTTCCGTATCCTTGTGAGATGCGTCCGCTTGTCGGGCGGAGGAAACCTGTTGAGTGGGAAGCTTTTTTGGCTGTTGCCTTTTTCCCGATGCTGTATCGTTTTACATAACTGGAATAGACGTACCGTTTTTTACCGCCGTACGAAATTTTTGTCCATTTGCCTTTTTTACCATAGTATTTGAAGGTTTTCCCGGCGTTGACACCACCGACGATTTTATATTTTGTGGAAGGACCGGTCCGGACACGTAATCCATCGGCCATAACTTTGACTTTGTAAGAAGAAGAGCTTGCAGCCTCAACCTTACCTGTACCCGTGCTAGCGAATCCTGAAACGACGAGTGCGCTCATCGTGACGGTTGTTAAAATACGTTTCATGTAGTAGTTCCTCCTGATGTGAAAACAATTGACGGTCGATGCGTTGTGACAGATCGCGTCTGTCTATAAGTTGTAGGCTGTATATGAATACTGCGTCGAAGTAGTGAATTTGATAAACCGAGTATAGCATCGAGTGTTTTGAAAATAATATTTCAGTTTGATTGCTTAAATATAGGTAATTAATATGTATTGTAATATATTGATAGGAATGATTCTGAAATACTGTCATACCAGGGAAAAAATTATTACAGGGTATCAGTTTTATGACATAATCCCGAATATGTGAAAATGTGAAAAAGTATGGGTCGATAGCGAATTGGAGGAGAAGATGAAGATGGATATCAAGTTTACAGTAGGGCAACAACGCTTTAACCACCGGGCAGCGGCAGTCATTATCAAAGACGGACATCTGTTGATTCACCGGAATGTCCGGGATGATTTTTGGGCATTGCCGGGCGGACGGATTCAATTGATGGAAAACGGAGAGACGGCAATCGTTCGGGAAATCAACGAAGAGTTGGGCCTGAAAGCTGAGGTCACTCGTTTTTTATCCGTCCATGAGAACTTTTTTACATATGAAGATGTATCTTTTCATGAAGTCGGCTTTTATTATGAAGTAACTATTTTGGATGATATGAAAATAACGAATAAAGACTTTTTTGGAACAGAAGGCGAAGAATTGATTTATCGATATGTTCCAATCGAGCAATTAGAGACAGTGAAGCTGTATCCTGAAAAATTGATGAAAATGATTCAGTCTGGTGAATGGTCGCCATTATTTTCAAATGAATAATGACTGTGTTATTTCTCTTCTCCTCATATAGAAGAAACGAACTAAAAAAACGATAATTTTTATCGTTTTTTTTTCGTTAGATGTTTATTGATATATGGCAAGGGAATGTTAATTTAGGTAGTCATCTATTGATAAAGGGGTTGGGTCATATGCGTGAAGAAGAGTTGGAGCAGATGCATCAACAGGCACGGGGACAAACTCAGGATCAGCAACCGGGAATCGAAGCCAAGATGAATCCGGAGCCGGTCTATGACGATCCGGATTATGTCGGATCCGGTAAACTAAAGGGGAAAGTCGCATTGATCACCGGCGGGGACAGCGGGATCGGTCGCGCAGTCGCGATTGCGTATGCGAAAGAAGGCGCGGATGTCGCGATTGTTTACTTAAATGAAGGACAGGATGCGGAGAAAACGAAACAGCTGATTGAAGGTTACGGGGTCAAAGCGTTAGCGTTTGCTCAAGACATCAGTCAACCGGAGAATGCCCAGCCGATCATCGATACCGTCTTAAAGGAATTCGGACAATTGAACATCCTCGTCAACAATGCCGGTAAACAGTTCCCGCAGGATGATTTTTTGGCCATCACACCGGAACAGCTCAAGGAGACGTTTGAGACGAATCTCTTCTCGATGTTCTATTTGACGCAGGCTGCCTTGCCGCATTTGAAGAAGGAAGACGCGATCATTAATACGTCGTCCGTCACGGCCTATCGCGGTGCACCGTCATTGATTGACTACTCGGCAACCAAAGGGGCCATCACGACGTTGACACGTTCGCTGGCGTCAAACTTGATCGAAAAAGGGATTCGCGTCAATGCCGTCGCACCGGGTCCGATCTGGACGCCGCTCATCCCGGCAACGTTCACAAAAGAAAAGGTGGAAGCACACGGGGAAGACACACCGATGAAACGCCGCGGACAACCGTCGGAAAACGCACCGGCATATGTCTACTTGGCGTCACGCGACTCGAGTTACGTCACCGGTCAAACGATTCATATCAACGGCGGCGACTACATCACATCATAAGGAGGAATTCATCATGAAGAAAAATCCGAATGAAGTTCCAGAACACGAACCGAATCAACAACCGGACGAGATTCCGACGACACCTCCGTCAGAAGTACCGGAGACGCCGCAAGAGGATCCAATCCGTCAACCGGAACCGGACACGTTTCCGGAACCGACTGAAATTCCGGAGACACCGCAAGAAGATCCGACACCTTATTAAACAAGACAGACTGATTCTGGACATCGTTCAGAGTCAGTTTTTTTATTCCAAAGACTTTTGATAATTTTCAAATAATTTGGGAACCCTTACATTATCTTGAACGTAAAATAAAGTATCAAAAGGGGGAATTACACATGGGATTTCTGTTAGCACTTTTAGCACTAGGGGCGGGATTTTGGTTTTTCTACAGTTACTTACTCGGATTTCGGAATAAAAACATCACGATGACATTTGACGACCGGTTTTATTCTTTGGAGGATCATGTCAAAGCGATTGAAAAGAAATTAAAGCAGGACGGGAAACTTGTGGAGTACCTAGGGAACCGCCGCTTTTTAGTCAACGGAAAACGCTATTTGTTCGTCGAACGGACGGTTCCGATGTCAGGGATTCCGGTCCAACAGACGATTCTGGAATATCAAAAGTAATGGAATGCAAGGTGCTGTCTCTATTTTAGAGACGGCATCTTTTTTTTTGGAAAGTAATTGACAGTCAACTGTACTACCCGTATGATACAGAAAGAAAGTGTATTACTGTTTTAATACAATGAACGGAAGAAGGAGGTCAAGGACCTGATGCAATTTGACCAAAGAAGTCCGGTGTATCTTCAAGTCGTCCGTTGGTTCAAGGAACAAATCGCAACGGAAGAACTGAAGTGCGGACAGGAAATTCCATCACGCCGGGAAATCGCCGCGCATCTTGGAATCAATCCAAATACAGCACAGAAAGCCTATAAAGAGATGGAGGAACAACACTTGATCACGACAGAACGGAATGTCCCGAGTAAAATCACGATGGATCAGGAAGTAGTCAAAAAAGTCCGAACGGAGATGCTGGATGAAGCGGTTGCGCAGTTTATCGAAGCCGTCCAGGCGATTCAAATTCCGCTTGGTGAGGTCGTCACGAAAGTCGAAACCGTCTATCAATCAACGGAACGGAGGAAGATCGATGCTTGAAGTCCATGGCTTAAAAAAACGATACGGTCGGAAAAAACCAATTCTTGAAGGTGTCTCCTTTTCAGTGCGTCCCGACAGCATCACCTGTCTGATCGGTTTAAACGGTGAAGGGAAATCGACAATCTTAAAAGCCATCATGGGTCTTGTTCCGGTCGATGCTGGAACCGTATTGGTTGACGGCGAAGTCTCGCGCGAAAAAATTGCCTTCGTACCGGACTTGCAGACGATGCCCGGTTATATGACGATTGGGGATGCGCTTCTTTACATGAGTGACTATTATCCGGACTGGAATCCGAAAGTCGCCGAAGAATTGATGGGACTGTTCAAGTTACTGACGACGGACAAGATTTTGGAACTGTCAAAAGGGAATCAGGCGAAGTTCAGTCTGGTGCTTGGTTTTGCACTGGACCGTCCGTACCTGTTGCTCGACGAACCGTTTGCCGGAATTGATTTGTTTACAAAAGAACAGATTGCGTGGATCTTTTCGAGTCATTATATGGAAGGGCGCGGCATTCTGATGACGACACATGAAATCATCGAAATCGAACATCTGATTGACCGGGTTGTCTTTTTGCAGGACGGCCGAATCATCGACGAACACGATACGGAAGAGATGCGCGAAGTATACGGAAAATCGGTCCAGGACCGGATGCGGGAGGTCTATCAGCGATGAAACAATACCTGATGCTAACAAACGAAGAGTTAAAACGAAGCTGGAAAATGATTGTCTCGGTCATCCTCGCGATGGCGAGCATTGAAATTTCAATCATCGTCGGACGGGTCATTTATCACGAACGGCAGGTGCAGGAGTATATGAGCTACGCGAAAGTGAGCGAATCGGAAGCAATCCGCACGATTGAAAAGCTATCGTTTGAACAGGCCAGCTCGTATTTCAGCTATATCATCCTGATCGGGATAGCTCTTGTCTTGCTGTATGCTGTTCAGATTTGGTACCGGGATTGGCTCGGAGAGTCTAAGTACATATACCGTTTACTGCTGTTACCCGGCAGCCGGGCAAAAATCTTTTTTGCTAAATGGACAGCGCTGGCTCTTGTCATCATCAGCTTTATCGGCTTGCAATGGGCGGTCATCCAGCTCAGCTATGTCATCTTCAACTGGATGATTAAAGACGACTATCGTACGGCTTCGCTTGGACTGTCTCAGACTTTAAAACAGCTGTATACGATGAATTTAGTCGATGTGCTCGTGATTGTGACGCTCGCCCTGTTTATCGTCAGCTTTTTGTTTATGCTCGTACTGCTGGAGCGGTCGTACCGGAAAACAAAAGGACTGTTGTTTATCGTCCTTGAAGTCGTTGCGATTGTCGTGATTATGGTGGGCAGTATGTACGTCATTGAAACGCTTGACATCTTTTTATCACAGGAAATCTCGGCAATCATGGTGGCACTGTTTGTTCTCTACTTCATTTATACGATTTGGAAAAGCCTGCGCTTGTTAAAATGGAAAATTACGGTCTGAGGAGGACGTCATGCGAAAATTTAAATTTGTAGTTATTCTGGCAGTCGTCAGCGTTTTGACGCTCGGCATTTATACCGTCTTTATTCAATCGATCGAGGAATCGGACTTTACCGTTGAGACGATCAAAGGAGATCCGAAACAACCGGAAGTCCGGTCCGTTCAAGCGGAACTGTATGATCAAGGCTTAAAGAAGGTGGATTATACTGTCGGATTGGACGGTCGTGTTCAGAAAACGACCGACAGTTTGATCAGCGGATTGTTTGAAAGTCCGTTTGATGAAAAAAATGCGCCGGATAATTTCCGTCGTTTCATGCGGTCTGATTACGTCAGTACGTTGGAACAGGAAGGCGTCACTTATGCAATCGGTGCACAGGACAATAACAAGTGGGAACTCCAGTACTGGGAAGAAGGCAAGCAGCGTGTCGTTAAAAAAATCTTTCCGGCACCTGCTGAAGCTCGGAAATTAGGGGAAACTCAAATCACGCCGTATAAGAAAATCGGGGACAGTTTATATGTCACGATCTACGATCTGCAAACGGAAGTCGGCACGCAGCTATACAAAATCGATTTAAAAGACGATAGCATTCAAAAAAACAATTTATCTGTTCCTTCTCAAGATGAAATCTCGCTCTTAGGAATCCATAATGAAGTGATTGTCTATTACGTGATGGAAAATGTTAATGGAACAGATGTGAGTAAAGAAAAATTATACGTGAGCGACGGAAAAACAATGAAGCGCTTAAAAGGCTTAAAATCATTCAGCAATGGTCAAACGGAACTCAGCGCGGATGGCTCTAAGCTGGTTGTACTTGAACGTGAAATGAACGATTTCAACTGGACCGTATATGACTTAAAAACACAACAATCAAAAAAACACGCGATGGAGATTCCTTTAGTGACGGATGAATTTGGATTGGGTGAGTATACTACGCTGAAAGATGGCATGATTTACACGGCAAACCGATTGGAGAACGGTGTGTACAACGTTCGTGTCATCGATCCGGTATCCGACCGTATCTTGTATGAAGGAAACATCAAAGACAAACTGAAGCGGGAAGAGTCGTCGTTGAACGGACTGATCTTGAAATAATGATGCTTTTAACGTTACAGCAAAAAACGCAATCCGAAGCTCTCTAGGAGTTCCGGATTGCGTTTTTAATCTTACTGATATGATTTGATGATGATGTCCTGTTTCGCGTAGTAACTCCACGTCAGGTCCTGCGATTCGACCTTTTTCGTTGTCACGGCAACAAATTTATTTTTACCGGTGTAGATTCCGACGAAGTTCGGCGCTTTCGCCTTTTTCGCCTGGACGAACAACAGGTCGCCCGGGACGGCTTTTTTGAGTGTGACGGTTTTAAGCGGCATCGCGGCTTGTTTCGCAATCGTCCGTTCGAGCGTCAGACCGCTTTTTTGATACACATATTGCGTGAAGCCGGACGCGTCAAACCCTTTTGTTGTCGTTCCGCCTTCTTTATACGGTGTTCCGATCAAAGACGTCGCGAGTTTCGTAATCGCGGCTTTCTTTTTCGCAAGTGCTTTTTCCGATAAGGGTTTCGGTGTTTCGGCTTTAGTCGGTGTTGCAGCAAATGTCGCGACCGGACTGACCGCCGCTGTCAGCAAGAGGGCTGTTAATGGAAGGGCATGATACGGTTTCATAGTAAAATCTCCTTTTACACAAATGGAATAAACAACTGACTTTACCGTACCATGCCGATTAACAGATAAAGCAACAAAATGGATACTTTTACCTAACAGTCTTGTAAGGTTCGGTCTGAGTATCAATCGGCTTTAAGACTCTCATTCAACAAAAAAAGACACCTATTCCGCGTGCCTCACTGGAGGACACTGCGGAAACAGGTGTCTTTTGGATGTTACGAACGCTGATCGAGCCGGTGACTGACAGCAGTCAACGCGGCGGCGAGTAAGGCGACGGCACCACCAACGAGGGCGATGTTCATCATCGGACCGTTCGCATAGACGAGTCCGCCGAGTGCGGAACCAAAGGCAATCCCGACATTACTTGCGACCGGCATCAAGGAAGCGGCTAGTCCTTTTGCTTCCGGATTAAACTTCTCTGCCAGGTCGATCAGATAGATTTGGGTTGAGGTCGTCAATAAAATCGACATCAAGGACATCATGGCAATATTGATCAGACCGAGCGAAACGGACGCTGTCGTCACGTAAAGAGCAGCGAGTACGATCGCCTGAATGATGAAGACGAACCGGAGACGACCGATCGGATTCCGGCTGGCAATTTTACCAGCCAAGATATTACTGAAAATCGAGACGACGCCGTAGGCGAGTAGAATCGGACTGATCCAGGCCGACGGCAATTTCAATTCCAGCTCAAGAACGGGGACGAGATACGTATAGACGACGTATGTCGCACCGAATCCGAATGACGGAATGAAAAAGGCAATCATGATCCGTGGATTGGCGAGTAAACTGAGCTGTTCACGGATCGAGCCGGACGATTCCGATTGCTGGACCGGGACGACTTTCAAGACAGCAAGCAGGGCGACGACACCAAGACTGCTTGTCAGCCAAAACGTCGCGGCGTAACCGGCATGTTGGCCGATGAATGTACCGATCGGCACACCGAGAACGTTTGCCATCGTAAATCCGCCAAAGATGAAGGAGACAGCGACGCCGCGTTTGGCAATCGGGACACTGTCGCTTGCGACGACCATCGCCAGTGAAATCAGGACGCCCGTCAGAACAGCCGTCACGATTCGTGACAACAGCAACAGTTCATAATTCGGTGCAATCCCGCTACAGATATTCAGGATGATCCAGACAAAAATCAGACTGAGCATTAACTTCCGCCGTTCAAGGTGTCCGGTCAAGGACATCGTAATTGGTGTTCCGATCGCAAAGGCGATCGCAAAGGCGGAGACGAGCGTGCCGGCTTTCGCAATCGTGATGTTCAGACCGTCCGCAATTTCCGATAAAATACCGACGATGACGAATTCGCTTGTTCCAAGGACAAAAGTCAACATGGATAACGTCGCGATTAACAGCCAATCGGCTTGACTCAAACGAGTCGATGATGATGACATATACAATTCCCCACTTCTGGCGCCTATGCGCAAAAAAACTATCGTGTTTCAGAATAGCATGATTTAAGAAGAGCGGAAACCGGATTTACCTGCCACAGAAAAAGAAGCATTATTGTGAATAGACAGTCAATTTCACTTGTCATGCATTCGGGTATACTAACAGAGTAGGAAACATCACTTAAATCAGAAAAGGACGTGATCTTGATGCAAGCAACAATCACTTGGAATCAGAAGATGGGCTTTAGCGGTGAGACCGAATCAGGACATCACTTGGCAATGGATGCCGCACCGGAAAACGGCGGAGACAATCAGGCCCCCCGGCCGACGGAACTCCTGCTTCACGCAGTCGCCGGTTGTACCGGCATCGATATCGTCTCGATTTTAGAAAAGATGCGCTTGACGCTGACGTCATTTGAAATGGATATCGAAGGTGAACGGGCGGATGATCATCCGCGCCGTTTCACGACGATTTCGATCCATTACCGGCTCGAAGGTGATTTACCGGACGACAAGGTGCGTCGTGCGATTGCCTTATCAAAAGATAAATACTGTTCGGTCTCGCAATCCTTAAACGCTGAGATTGAAGTCTACTATTCGATCAATGGTGTCCGGAACGAGGAACCGATTTGAAGCGGATTGTCCCTGTTCTGTTAGCAAGCGTCCTACTCGCCGGTTGTGCCGACGAGCCAGCGCAACCGGTCGAACCGCAACCGAAGCCGTCGAAGAAAACGAAACCGCCGCAGCCGGATCGATCTTCTGCCGCTGAACGAGAGGCGAAACAACTTAAGCAGACCGTCTCGAAGATGTCGACGGCGGAAAAAGTCGATCAGTTGCTGTATATCGGTGTGACGGGAACAGCTCTGACCCAAGCCGACCGAACATTGTTGCAGAACCATGCGCTCGGTGGTGTGCTGTTACTCGGCGGCAATATCACGTCGACTGATCAACTGAAGACCTTTACAACGGCGATTACTGAAGCACAATCTGCTGATTCAAAAGCGTTCCTCGGTTTTGACGAAGAAGGCGGACGTGTCAGCCGGGTGCCGGATGCACAGCTCAAGTTATCTCCGAGCCTGTCGTTCGGTCAAAAAAATGATCCGGAATTGATGAAGGAAGTCGGACGGACGCTTGGTTCGATCTCCCGTTTTTACGGCTTTAATATGGACTTTGCTCCGGTCCTTGACGTCAACAGTAATCCGGCGAATCCGATCATCGGCGACCGGGCGCTCAGTGCAGATCCGCAACAGGTCGCAAGGCTGGGTGTCCCGCTGATGCAGGGAATGAAGACGGAAGACGTCGTTCCGGTCGTCAAACATTTTCCGGGACACGGTGACACGACCGTCGATTCCCATGTCGGTCTGCCGCGGGTCGATGCGACGAAAGCGGAACTCGAACAGACGGAACTGGTCCCGTTCAAGCGGGCGATTAAAGAAGGGGCCGAGATGGTGATGGTCGCGCATATCCTGTTCCCGGCTCTCGACAAAAATCGTCCGTCCTCCTTATCAAAAGAAGTCATGACCGGTGTGTTAAGGAATGAACTGAAATTTGACGGGGTCATCATCACGGATGATCTGGTGATGGGCGCGATTACGGAACGATACGGTTTGGCTCAGGCGGCAAGCCTTGCGCTCGAAAACGGTGCCGACATGGCAATGTTCTCATCGCCCGGCGCTTACGCGTCCGTTCACAAGGAAATCATGGCGCGGATCAAACAAGGAAAACTGTCGGTATCGGACCTTGATCAGAAAGTCGAGCGGGTCCTGCGCTTGAAACAGACGTATGACTTGTCACAAACGAAACGTGTCGACGCGTATGAACGCTTGATCGAGCAGGTCAAAGCGGTCGAATCCGACATGCGACGCTGATAGGGGTAGAATCAACGTCATCGCTCATGGTAAACTACATCCGTACCACATAAATTAATATCTACACTAGGGGAGTCTCGCAGCAGACTGAGACGGAAGTATCCGGACCCTTTGAACCTGATCTAGTTCGTACTAGCGGAGGGAAGTGGATTCCGATCAATCATCCGAGGATGCGACGACTGTCGCCCTTTTTTGTAGGACCACTCCATCAGTTCATGGGGTGGTCCTTTTTCGTGTGGAAAGGGGGAAATAATGACACAGTTACATCTGTTAACAACCGGCAATCAGCGTGCGGACGTGCTCGAACACCTGTTGCCGGAACTCGCGCTGTCCGCCGACCGGATTCATCTGCGGGAGCCGTTATGGTCAGCGAAGGAACTGGTCGTGTGCATCGAAACACTCGTGCGACGAGGCGTAAAGACAGAGCAATTAATTGTCCATGATCGGCTGGACGTGGCAGTCGTCACCGGCACCGGAGTTCAGCTGACAACACGCAGTATTCCGGTCGACCGTGTCCGGCGCCGTTTCCCGGAGCTTGTGATTGGTCAATCAGTCCATTCGTTGACGGAAGCACTGGCGGCGGAACAGGCCGGCGCGGATTACGTCCTGTACGGGCATATCTTTGAAACGGAATCAAAACCAGGTGTACCGCCCCGGGGACTCGACGCCTTGAAACAAGTTGTCGACTGGACGTCGATTCCCGTCATTGCAATCGGCGGCATTACACCGGACAATCTAACGGATATCCTGGCGACTGGCTGCGCAGGTGGGGCCGTCTTGTCGGGTATTCTCAGTCAGGTGTCTCCGATCGAGGCAGCCAACCAGTTCCGGGCGGTGATGCAGGGATGACACAACCGGATGTCTTAATCATCGGAACCGGCATCATCGGTTTGACACTCGGCTATGAGCTGCTCAAGCGCGGACAAGGCGTCCATTTGCTTGAACAGTCAACAGTCGGACAAGGGGCAACACGGGCAGCGGCCGGAATGCTTGCGACGGATGAAGAATTGCCGGAAGCGTTACACGAACTGGCGGCGCTCAGCCGGATGTTGTATCCGGGACTGGTCCAACAATTGTTTGACGAGACCGGTCTCGGAAGCGGGTATCTGGAACAACCGTTTTGCCTGCAACACGCGAATCAACAGATGACGTTTAATCCGGTCGGTCAAGTTGATCCCCGGTTACTCACGCAAGCCTTACGCAGTGCGATTGAACGACGCGGTGGTGTAATCGAAGAAGAAACAACCGTCTCGCGTATCGAACGGGATGAACGGGCGATGATTGGTGTTATGACGAGTCGGGGACTACGGACAGGACGACAGGTCATTGTTGCCGCCGGCCGTGGATCGGAAACCTTGCTAGGAACGATTGGTACAACGATTGACACATTTCCGGTCAAAGGCGAATGTTTGTCTGTCCGGCTCGCGACCGGGCGACTTGACCGGACGCTGTTTGGTGACACCGTGTATCTGGTCCCGAAAGCAGACGGCCGGATCATCATCGGCGCGACGGAACATGTCGGCGATGAATCGACGACCGTCAGCCTCGAGGGTATTCGCTCCTTATTGGCGGAAGCAATCAATCTTTATCTGCCGCTTACAGAAGCGGTATTCGTCGAAGCATGGGCCGGTGTCCGACCACAAACCGGTGACGGTCTGCCGTATCTCGGAACGGTGGACGGAATCGACGGGTTATTTGTCGCGACTGGCCATCACCGGCACGGCATCTTACTGGCACCGGCGACGGCCAACGTCTTGGCCGATTGTCTCATGGGGCAAACGCCAAGAGTGACACTGGATGGTTTTAACAGCCGACGACAGGAGGAAAGCAGATGACTATCCGATTGAATGGGAAAAACTATGCTTTGACAGGGGAAATCAAGACGTTACACGATTTGTTGGAGGAACTAAAGATTCAGGGACAAGTCGTCATCATCGAGCAGAATCAGCAGATCATCGACCGGTCCCGGTATCCGGACACGACCGTTGCGTCCGGTGATGTCATTGAAATCGTTCATTTTGTAGGAGGAGGATAAATCATGTTAAAGATCGGTGGGAAAACATTTACTTCACGCTTGTTACTGGGGACGGGAAAATATCCGGATGCAATGACACAACAACAAGCGGTCGTAGCATCGGGAACAAACATTTTGACGTTTTCCGTGCGGCGTCTCGACGTCTTTGCAGAGGAACAGACCGATCCGCTCGCAGCGCTTGACTTAAGCCGCTATGATCTCTTGCCAAATACGGCGGGGGCGAAGACAGCGGAAGAAGCGGTCCGTCTTGCCCGCCTTGCCCGGGCATCGGGGATGTGCGATATGGTCAAGGTCGAGGTCATCGGATGCGACAAGACGTTATTGCCGGACCCGATTGAAACATTACGGGCGGCAGAAGAACTGATCAAGGATGGATTTATCGTCTTACCGTACACGTCAGACGATTTACTGCTGGCAAGACGGCTCGAAGAACTCGGCTGCCATGCCATCATGCCGGCCGCTTCGCCAATCGGTTCCGGGCAGGGCATCTTAAATCCGCTTGCCTTAAGTTTTATCATCGAACAAATGACGGTACCGGTCATCGTCGATGCGGGTATTGGTTCACCAGCGGACGCCGCTTATGCGATGGAGCTTGGTGCCGATGGTGTCCTGTTGAATTCAGCGGTCGCCCATGCCGAAAATCCGGTCAAGATGGCACAGGCAATGAAACTTGCGGTTGAAGCGGGACGACTCGGCTTTGAAGCCGGACGGATTGAGAAAAAACGGTATGCGACGGCGAGCAGTCCGACGACCGGGATCAGCCGCCTATGATGGACCGTTATAGCCGACAAATCCGCTTTCGTCCAATTGGACGGGAGGGGCAGGATCAACTGGGACAGCGGCACGTCGTCATCATCGGTCTCGGTGCGCTCGGGACAGCGAGTGCGGAACAGCTCGTCCGGGCAGGAATCGGACGCGTGACGCTGATCGACCGGGATTATGTTGAATGGAGCAACCTGCAACGGCAGCAACTTTATACGGAACAGGATGTCCGAGATCATTTGCCAAAAGCGGTGGCAGCAAAACGCCGACTCAGCCAAGTTAATTCGACCGTCATTATTGAGTCGATGGTTGAGGATGTCACGGCAGCCAACATCGAACGTCTGGTCCGCGGCAGTGATTTGATGATTGATGCGACCGATAACTTCGGTGTCCGGATGCTGATCAATGATGTGACGGCAAAATTAAGTATTCCATGGATTTACGGGGCATGTGTCGGCAGTTACGGCATGACCTATACGATCCGTCCGGGACAGACACCTTGTCTGCACTGCTTGCTTGAACATTTACCGAAACAGCAGGAGACGTGTGATACGTCCGGTGTCATCAGTCCGGTCGTTCAGCTGGTTGCAGCGCATCAAATGACGGAAGCCTTGAAGTATTTGACGGGAGCGGACAACGCCTTACGGCAGACATTACTGTCATTTGATGTTTGGAACAATCAACAGAGTCAAATCGATGTTGCGTCTTTGAAACAATCTTCGTGTCCGTCCTGCGGCGATAATCCGGTTTATCCGTATCTCAATGCGCCGCCACTTCACTTCGTGACATTATGCGGCCGGGATACCGTTCAAATCCGCGGGGAAGGGGCCCGTGATTTAATCCGGCTTGAACAGGAGCTGACTACACGCGGGATCAGCTGTCTCCGGAATCCGTATCTGCTGATGTTCAAGGCAGAACATTACCGGATTACGGCTTTTACCGACGGACGGATTTTACTGCACGGCGAGCCGGATCCTAGACAGGCGAAACACATATACGAGACTTACTTTGTGGAAACGTTCACAAATTAGTAAAAGAATTTTTTTAATACATGTTTTAGATGTTTAAAAAAGAGGTAAATAAGACTTCAGACGTAAGTCGGAGCTTTTTTGGTGGAATTGAATGCGAAGAGGAGTGATTACGATGAAACAAGAATTCGATCAATCGATCCAGCCATTGGATCAGACGAAGCGGACAGACCATGCAGCTGAAGCTGTTCAGCAAGCGAATTGGAATCCAGACCGGTATCGGACGAATCTGAATCCATTTTATCTGTCACCTTGCAGCGTCGAACGCCGGGAAGAGTGTAAACAGGAAGTTGACCGGATCGTTGAAGTCGAGACTACATCCTCCCCTCTCCAACAGTTATTCGAGCAGAAACAGGAAGAACATATAACAGCAACCGAACCAGGTTCTGCGAAGAATCCCGGAGGAAAATTTACAACGGGAATCGTCGTCGGAGCAATCATCGGAGGATCCGTATCCATCTTCACGTCGGTCAAACGATTTCGGCAAAAGCGCCATACCCACTGAAGATGACTGATCAGTCGTCCGAAAAACCGCCTTCCGGCCAAACAGGAAGGCGATTTTTGTCTAATCTGTCAGGAGGAAACCAGAATGAATTCAGACAAACCGGAGGCAAATCCGTTTGTGATCCTCTCAACACCGGCGCAACGTGCCCTAAGCGAACATGGAGTAACGTCACTCAAGATTTTAGCGACCTACCGGGAAGAAGAACTATTGCAGTGGCACGGAATCGGACCGTCCTCGATACCGAAACTAAAACAGTTGCTTACGGAGCAGGGGCTAACCTTTCACACATAACGTCTACAGCGACCCATGGATGGACCGGGTATAATCCCTGGTCGATCCATGGGTTTTACTTGTTTTAGAATCGTTCACAGCATCGTCAGAACGACGCGAGTCATGCTAAAATAAGGATATTATAGAGAAAAAGTGAGCGTGATGAGATATGAAATGGATTCATACGGCCGACTGGCATTTAGGAAAAATCGTTCATGGGGAATCGATGCTCGACAATCAGCGCGCTGTTCTCCAGGAATTTCTGCAATTGTTGGACCGGGAACAGCCGGACGCCGTCATCATTGCCGGTGATTTATATGACCGTGCCGTCCCGCCGACGGAAGCAGTCGAATTGCTCGATACGGTCTTAGCCGATATCGTGCTCGAACGGAAGATTCCGGTCGTCGCAATCAGCGGTAACCATGATTCAGCGGAACGGCTGAGTTTCGGGACGACATTACTCGAACGGGCGGGTCTGCACCTGGCCGGTAAATTGACGGATACGATTGAACCAGTAGAAATTAAAGGCGTCCGTTTTTATCCGGTCCCGTTTGCGGATCCGGCGACCGTCCGTTATGTCTATCAGGATGAAACAATCCGGACGCATGATGACGCGATGCGAAAAATCATCGAGACGATGGACGTTGTAGGACCAAGTGTCCTCGTTGGGCATGCCTTTGTCATCGGCGGACTGGAAACCGATTCCGAACGTCAGTTGTCGGTCGGTACAGCGGGACAAGTCAGCGCCAGTGCATTTGCTCCGTTCACGTATACGGCACTCGGACATTTGCATAATCCACTTGCAATCAAATCGGAGACAATCCGGTACAGCGGTTCGTTGTTGAAATATTCGTTTTCGGAAGCCAGTCATGTCAAAGGCGTCGATATCCTGACGCTGAATGATGGTGGAACATTTGACCGCCGCTTCGAACCTTTGACGGCCAAGCGCGATTTACGTGAACTGACCGGCAGTCTCGCCGAACTGACGGATCCGGCATTTGTCGCAACACAAGCGACGGACGATTACATTAAAATCAACCTGACGGATGCCGAAGCCTTGATTGATCCGATGGGGAAACTGAAGAAACTTTACCCGAACATCCTCCATCTCGAACGGACCGGCTTCACCCGTGAAAGCACCCGGGCGGTCCAGGCATCACGCGATCAGGTGCAGGCGGCGACGCTGACCGATCTGTTCCGGGAGTTTTATGAAGCAGTCCGGGAAAAACAACCGACGGATGCAATGCAGGCCGTCTTAGAGGAGGAAGCTGCATGCGTCCAGAACGATTGACCTTACGTGCGTTCGGACCGTTTGCCGACGAACAGACGATTGATTTTCGTGCGCTCGGTGGCCGGACGATGTTCGTCATCTCGGGCAATACCGGTGCCGGAAAAACGACGATTTTTGATGCATTGACATTTGCCTTATACGGCGAGACGTCAGGCGGAGAACGGGAAATGAGCGATTTGCGCAGTCATTTCGCGAAACCGGAAGACAAAACGGAAGTTGAACTGGAATTTCTGTTAAAAGGCGAACGTTACCGGATCATCCGGCAACCGAGTCAGCCGCATCCGGTCAATAAGACGGACTACGGCCATGAAGCGGAACTCGCCCGGCATGACGGAACGAGCTGGAAACCGCTTGCGCTGAAGATTCCGGAAATCCGCCAACAGGTCCAGGAATTGTTGCAGCTCGACCACAAACAGTTTTCACAAATCCTGTTGCTTCCGCAAAACAAGTTTCGGGAACTGTTGATGGCGGAGTCGAAGGACAAACTGCAGATTCTTAAGCAATTGTTCAAGACGGAACATTACGGTGAGTTTCAACAGCGGCTGCACCGGAAAGCGTTGGATCTTGCTGCAACGATCAAAGAAACGAAAACGAAACAGCTGGCGAAGCTTGAAGAATTGCCGCTTCAGCTCAACTGGTCGGAAGCGACGGAAACAACGATCCGTCATGAGACCGATACATTACTTACGACACTTGACGAAAAAGTCGGGCAGGCAAAAACGGTGGAACAGATGGGACGTCAAACGCTCGAACAGCTGACAGAACGGTTGCGTCAGGCGGAACAACTTGAGCAGACATTCATCGAGTACGATCAATTGGTGCAGCTCGAGCAACAGTTGGCCTTGACGTTGCCGGAAATGACACGTCAGAAAGAACAGTACGATGCGGCTTCCCGGGCCGCCGCAATTCAAAGCGTGTACGAAACGTTTCAGGCGGAGGAGCAGACAGTCGGACAATTGACCAATACGAAACGGACGGTCCAGTCGGAACTTGAGCACTTGCAACAACAACTGGAACAGGTCAACCGGACAATCGAACAAATCACAGTACAGGAACCGGAGATGCGCGAAGCAGCCCGGCGACTGGAGCAGATCGCTGACGAATTGCAACGTCTGCAGGATCAGGAACAATTAATCAGGCAACAAAAGGACCTGCAACGTGCCGTCGCACAGTTGAATCCGGACGCATTACGCGAACAGCGAACCCGGCAACGAAGTGACCGGACCCGCTTGCAGGCGGAAATCGCGACGTTGTCCGATGACGCGACTGCCCGTTTGACCCTCCAGGAACGCCGGTTTGTCCTGCAGTCAATCGACCAAAAACATGCCGAGTGGCAACGGAATGAAGCAGAACGGCTCCGCCTGATCGAGCAGGGGACACGTGTCAAAGCGGAAAAAGAACAGGCGGAACGGACGTATACGGCAGGACGGCAACATGAACGCCGGCAACTCGCTGCGGAGCTGGCGGCGCATCTGCATGACGGAGAAGCCTGTCCGGTTTGTGGCAGTGTGACCCATCCGCAACTGGCGGTTAAAACGGAAGCGTTAGATGTTGAAGCCCTGCATCAAGCCTATTTAACGGCGCAATCGGCGCACCAGGAATTGCAGGCGACGTACCGGACGGTCGCGGAACGAAAACGTCAGCTCGAACAGGAACTTTCGACGCTGGCGGACGGACAGGCCATTCCGACCGATAGTTCCGTGATTCGTGCGGAAATTGCCGACTTGAAAGTCCAAGAAAGCAGATTGCAGCAACAACAGGAACGCCGACAGCAGCTGGAACAACAGCTGCGGACGATTGAGAAGTCGCTGGAGCAGGCAGACCGGAAAATCGAGGAAGAGACGGACCGGCAGTCGAAACTGCTGCTCGAACTCGCACGCCTCGAAGGGATGCTGAACCGAAATCCGGACGCCCCGTCCCGGCGTGATCTGGAAAATGAGCAACAGACACTGACAAAACGGTTGGCGGAGTTTGAAGCAGCACGGACGGCAGGACAGCAGCAAAAACAACGGCTCGATCAGGACATCGCCGCACGCCGCGGACGTCTGCAACACGTCGAAGAAGGATTGACGATGCATACGGCGAAGCATGCGGACGCAGAAGTCGTTTTAGCGCGGAGTCTGCAGGAAGAACGGTTTGAGACAGTCGAACAATTCGAGCAGGCGCGGATGTCACGTCAAGCAATGGAACAGTTGGCGGAACACCTTGAAACCGACCGTCGGACCCGGCAGGATGTCGAAACCGGTCTGACACGTCTCCGGCAACTGATTCAGCAACAGGACCGTCCGGATCTCGCTGACTTACGTCCGGTCGTAAAGCAGGCGGAGACGGAGCTTTCAACAGCCGTCGATTACCGGATTGGTGTCGAAAAAGAGCGGGGACACATTCAACAACTGGTCGATGCCTGGTCGGGTCTTCAGCAACAAATCGAGGCGGAAGATGCGCGGTACGGTATCATCGGCGAACTGGCAAGGGTCGGGGTCGGTGAAAACGCCCAGCGGATGACGTTTGAGACGTATGTCCAAACCGCTTATTTCGATGAGATCCTGCAAGCGGCGAACCGTCACTTGCACGGGATGACATCCGGACGTTTCCTGCTCGAACGGAAGACGGAAGCCGGCAAAGGCTTGAAGAAATATGGTCTCGACTTAAACGTCTTTGACGCCTATACGTCACAGACACGCCACGTCAAGACGTTGTCCGGCGGGGAAAGTTTTAAGGCATCGCTCGCGTTGGCGCTCGGTTTATCGGAAGTCGTACAGGAAGCGAGCGGCGGCGTATCGCTCGAGACGATGTTCATCGATGAAGGATTCGGCACACTCGATCCGGAATCGCTTGAACAGGCGATCGAGACCCTGCTGTCCATCCAGGCGAGCGGCCGGATGGTCGGAATCATCAGCCACGTGCAGGAACTGAAATCGAGGGTCGATGCAAAAATTGAAGTGACGCAAGGCAAAACAGGATCGACGATTCGCCTTGTCGTCGAGTAAGGGGTGCGAGATGGAAACAAGACAAATGGTCACGAAATCAAGATTGATTACAGATTTAAAACAGCTTGGTGTGACACCCGGCATGAAACTGTTCGTTCACAGCTCGATGAAGGAGATTGGTTGGATTCCCGGCGGCGCACAAGCGCTGATCGAAGCGTTACAGGAAGTCGTCACGCCGGACGGTCTGATCATGATGGCGGCACAGAGTACGGATAATTCGGATCCGAAAAACTGGAGCCGTCCTGCTGTCCCGGAAGACTGGTGGGAAACGATCCGTCAGGAAATGCCGGCGTACGATCCAGCGAAGACACCAACCCGGAGTATCGGCAAGGTGCCGGAACTGTTCCGGACGTTCCCGGACGTCAAACGCAGTGCACACCCGATGTGGTCGGTCACCGCCTGGGGAAAAGACGCGGAAATGTTTATCGCGGGTCATACGATCGAGAACGGATTTGGTCCCGGCTCTCCGCTTGAAAAGTTCATCGAAGCGGACGGACAAATTCTGCATCTTGGGTCGCCGTGGGATTCGACAACTGTTTGGCATTATGCCGAATACGGAATCGACCGTCCGCTCGAGGAATCGGGATGTAAAATGAAACAAGGAGATGAAGAAGTCTTCGTTCGTTATCAGCACCGGATCATCGACAGTGATCCGTTTGGACCGATTGGTGAAGGGATGCTCGACGAACCGTTCGTCACGACAGGACAGGTCGGACAGGCGACGTCGCATCTGGTCTCAGCCAAAGCTTCGATTCCGGTCGTGATGTTGCAACTGAATGCGCTAAATAGCTGGTTAAGCTGAAACTTTTCCGGGAAACAACCGTAATAAGAAATAGAAAAACAGAAGGAGTGAACGCAAGATGGCAACACGTTTTAAAGTGAATCCAGCCTTACGCCGCGGTTTTGAGACGGCGCGTGCCGGCGAACGGCCGATGACAAAGGCCGGAACGATGAGTAAGATTTTCCTCTTACTTGCGCTCGTCACGGCAGCAGCGGGAGGAACGTGGTTCTTTTTAGCCGCGAATCCACAATTTTTAGTACCAGCCTTGATCGGAGGAGTCGTCCTCGGATTGATTCTCGCGCTGATCATTACCTTTAAACCGCGGACCGCTCCGGTACTTTCACCGGTCTACGCGATTGTCGAAGGGGTCGCCGTTGGTGCGATTTCACTGATGTTTGAAAGCATGTACCCAGGGTTAGTCGGTAAGGCAGTCCTCGCGACATTCGTCGTGTCGTTTGCGATGTGGTTCGTCTATTCGACGGGCATGATCAAAGTAACGCAACGTTTCCGCTCAGCAGTCACGGCGGCGATTCTGTCGATCCTCGTCTTGTACGCGGTCAACTTGATACTCGCGTTATTCGGTGTTGATCTGCCGTTCATGACAGGCAGTTCACCGCTTGCGATCGGGATTCAATTCGTCATCGTGATTGTCGCTTCACTGTCGCTCGTGATGGACTTTGATTTTATCTCGCAACAAGTCCAGGCCCGTGCACCGAAATCAATGGAATGGGTCGCCGCGTTCGGTTTAATCGTCACGATCATCTGGTTGTACATCGAGCTACTTGATTTGCTCTACCGTTTGGCAGCACGGGACTGATTATTACGAAAAGACATTGCGAAAACGCAATGTCTTTTTTTGATGGAAGAAGCACATAAATGCATTCGGATAAAAAAGGTAGAATCGGAAACTCTCAATTCGATTGTAAAATCCAAGAAAATATTTTATATTTGATTATATTATGTGCAAGTGCACGCTAACAACATAAACGTAATCTCATGTAATTGTTCGATTAGAACGGCAAGAACTCAAGAAGGTGAAAAAGAATGAAAATGACACGGTCGACGGATTATGCAATTCGCGTTCTACTCTATGCCACTTTGAATCCCAACCGGCTTGTTCAAATCCAAGAAGTAGCGGATCATTACGCCATTTCCAAAAATCATTTGATGAAAATTGTCCATTCATTGAGTAAGTTCGGGTTAATTACGTCTTATCAGGGACGGAATGGGGGATTTAAGTTAGCTAAAGCACCGAATGAAATCACGCTGGGTCAAGTGGTGGCTCTATTTGAAGAAGTTTCGTATTTGAAAGAAGTATTGCCAACGCACGAGAAAGAATCGCTTCGAAATACGCGGCAAGCTTTCGATAATGCTTTTTTATTATTTTCAAATGCTTTGCAAGCGTACACATTAGAAGATTTAACAAAAGTGCAGATTGGATGAAACGAAGAAGCACGGTCCTCTTTTTATCAAAAGAAAAAGTGGACCGCTTTTCGTTTTTTTTATGGCTTTGGATTCGGTCTGAAAAGACGAAATATGTTAAACTAAAAAAAGCTAAGCAAATCAGTTTTCTGCGGAATTAAACATACGATATTCTTATATGTTTAATGTTTTGGCTGAATCTTGGCGCAATAAAAGAAAAATCCTCGAACACTTGGTATCGAGGTTAGAAAAGAGGTTTTTGATGTCTGAGATAAGCATTGAACGCATCATTCGTTTTATTCAACAATTAATTCACCCTCCGTTTTTCCTCACGACGCGGCGGGAAAGAAATCATGAAGTTCACCTTGAAGTCCGGTATTTGGACATGTCAGAACGTATGAAATCGTCCCTTCTTCATGAAACCATCCATCTCTTACATATGCATACAAGTGAAGAAGTGAGAGAACGACTACATGAGGAATTGCTGGCGGTTGCCGCCTATACACAAAAACATTCGACCTTGCTATTTGCGTTCAGCTTGATCAACGAACCACCCGTTCGAATCAAATTGATTCAGAATGAGCAGGTGACCTGTCAGACTCTTATCCGGACACAGGATGATTTAAAAGCATTCGTTCAAAGCGTGGATCCGCGAAGGATGAAACCGGATTGATCGTCTCTAAAACATGTATAAAAATAGTATGGATTGTTCATCGATAGCAGTAGGAAGCGAAATACAGGTCTGTTTCATGGAATTGAGCTACACTAGAAAAAAGGAAGTTATTGATAGAGGGAGGACATGAACGTGAAACCAATCATTTTATTTGATGGGGAATGCAATTTGTGTGATGCCAGTGTACAGTTTATCCTGAAACGGGATCAAGGATACTATGATTTTGCTTCATTGCAGGGCACGACTGGACAGGATCTCATTCAAAAACATCATTTACCATCTGATTTAAACAGTGTTGTGGTCATCGAGCAGGGAGTTCCTTATATCAAATCGGATGCAGCGCTTCGAATTACCAGACATTTAAACGGCGCATGGCCATTCGCTTCGTTTTTCCGCTTCTTACCGCGTGTCGGAAGAAATTTTGTGTATGATATTGTCGCGAAACACCGGCATGAATGGTTCGGGGAAAAGCAACAATGCATGCTTCCTTCTAAAGAAACACGCGCTCGATTCCATGACTGATACGGGTTCGGCATATGTTTCATCAAAAAAGCCAGGCGATGTTCATCGTCTGGCTTTTTTGATAAGGTAATGAATATCATCTGGCCTCCATGAACAGCCAATGGCAACTCGGTAAAGGATCAGCTAAAAAACTGAGACCGAGGTCATGTGTTTGATGAATCGGTTGAAAAGCACAAGATTCTGTTTGCAGATAAATTTCATGGTGAGGGGAACGAAGATGAGTTCCGCACAACCGCCATTTTCCGTGACCATACGCGGTATGGACCATATAGTTGATGTCGGGAGCGATTACCAACGGATTGCCGACTGAATGCCGGGTCGTAAACTGGAGAAAGTCTTGGTCCTTTTCAATATCTTCCAGATAAACCTCCCGTGTCGATGCAACGTCTTCACTCCGTAGGCGACCCGTCGAGGTCAGAGAACGTGTCGGATTGGCCTGCTTAGCAAGGTGAACATGAGGAACATCCTGTAAGCCTGTCATGGCAATCTCAGTCAACGTCCGGTATTCCGTCGCATGGGGGTCAAAGGTCCGGTCATCGCCCTCAAAATAAATATGAGGAGAAAGCAGATTCGGATTTTTTAAAATCGGTGGAGCAATAAACGTCATGATTCGCAGTCGTGCGCGGACGGCTTCGGGTTCTTTATTCGATGCAAGTGGCTCAGATACAAACGGATGGAGCAGGATATAAAGAATAAACGATTCAAACTCCCGTTCCCGATCTGGTTCGTGTTTTAATTGATTCAAAAGTTTTAACGCTCCCCCCATGAGGGAGGAGAGTGGTACATTCTGACGAGACGATGGTCGGAGGGAGCGGATTTCGTAACGGGCAGACTCGTCTTGCGATGATGCTTCGTACCACCTATGATCATCTGTATCGCCCAAGCGTTTTCCATTTCGGAAGATACTGTAGGATTCGACATCTGGGATAGCCCCCCATACCAAAAGCAATTCCTGGTCTGAACGGATGATGACGGTGGATTTTTGATTCCAAAACAATGTTCCCTCATCGGCGACAACGGCTGTATCGATTGTGATACGGACGTGATTGGTCCGCAGTTCATATTGCACGGGAGAGAGTGGAGCAAGCGTCGTATCGATGAATTCCTGTGCTACGCCATCACTGAGGATCTCACCGTCGCGGAGAAGCTGAACGGGAGAATCCGCTTGCCACGAAAGATGTAAATCTTGACCAAGTTGCTTGACGGTAATGTTTTTAACGGATAGCATAACGGCGTCCTCCGATCAGTATTTTAAATTCACATCTCCGATCAGTATTTTAAATTCACATAACAGGCGAGAGTTACGAAACCCTCTCTTCGGTCGAGAAGAGAGGGGGTGTTTACTTACTATGAACCAGTTCCTGAATCAGGTTCATCTTTTCTTCATCATGCTTCAATTGCTTTTTTAAATCGTATGCCAGGTACATATCATTTTCGATCATGTAAGTCGCAATATCAGTATGTGTCTGAATGGCCTGATTCAACTGTTTCGTCAGGATTTTTCTGACATCGGGCGAAGCAGCTTCCGTAACGGCCACGGCATAGGCGCGGACGAGTGATTTGGCACTGACGAGATGGTCGATGGCGATCAGTTCGTCTCTTTTCTTGCTGGCGCGGTTCATCTGTTTTTGAATGGTCACAAAAAGCACCTCCGATTGTTCATCTGGTGGAATCAATGGAATAAAGATTGTAGCTCTTTCAGTGCGCGTTCTGATTCTTTGATGTCCTGCTCAATCAGTTTTTTTAACTTTTTATCTTTAACGAGCGGGCTAAGTGCATACGATTTGACGAGACAGGATTGCTTCATCGTCATAATTTCGTGGATTTCCAACGTCTCATGCAGCGCCAGTTGTTTCGCCATCCTGCCTCACTCCTTGTCTTTTAGAATGTGTTTTACTGTATCTGCGACGCCTCGTTTTTGCAGCGGTTCATTCAAATCATGGTGCAGATTGTGTGCCGGAACTTCAGGATTTGGAATTTGACCCTGGGGTGCCGGATTTTCGAGATAAACGAATTCACCGGTTCCATCCTGCGCGCTTCCTTGCGCCCAGCGTCCTTCTTTTGAGGCCGTTCCTTCCGACAAGTCCCAAAATTCATAAGCATGCGGCTGGGCTTCCATTTCATCTTCCGGCGCAAACGTGGCCGGGACGACGATGCCGTTTTTTTCTTCCAGCTCTTCGATGGCTGCCATCCATTGATATTGATGATACCGGTCGCGGGCCAGCATTTTCCGGAGTGTTGTCCGGACTGCTTCATCGTTCGTCATGTGATAGAGACGTGCGACCTGAAGTCGCCCCTGCGACTCTGCATGCAGGTTGGATCGCATATCCGCCAAGAGATTACCACTCGCGACAATGTAGGAACCGTTCCACGGCACCCCGTTTGAATTGGAAGGAAGTCCGCCGAGTCCACTGACAAGAAGGTGTTGCGGATTCATTCCGCCGAGAATGGCGGCGATGGCAGGATCCTTGGCCGCCTCAGCTTGGTCGTCGGGTGAAGCCCCGTCGAGTAACTGCGAAATTAACGAACATAACATTTCGACATGACCGATTTCTTCCGTGCCGATATCCATCAGCATATCCTTGTATTTTTCATTTCCCCGACAGTTGAATCCTTGGAACAGATACTGCATCATGACGGTCATTTCCCCAAATTGTCCGCCTAATACTTCCTGGACAGCCCGTGCAAGTTTCGGATCCGGCCGGTCGACCTTCACTTCGAACTGTAATTCCTTTTGGTGTCTGAACATGATTCATTCCTCCCTCAGATTAAAAACATATATAAAACGTACATGATATATATACCTGTTTAAGAAAAACGAAAACCAAAGAAGAGGGATTGTCATCAAAATGTAATGTTTTGGAAAATGACTTGAACTGGTGATGCAGGAAGTTGTCAGGAAGACGACCAAGTCAGGTTCCGCTTGAGCAATGGATAATTCAACGGATCATTCATTAATTCCACCATATGCGAAAAGAGCAGATCCGCTTCGTTCATGACATGCTGACGCCAAAGCCGGTTTTCGGTAAAGACCGCTTGCAGAGGCCGGCGTAAACCCGATGAGTCTTTAGCCGTTCCGCATTCGATGATCAGTCCAAGGAAACCAATCTGCTTTTCATGCGTCCACTGATACAGTGAGTTCAACCATTCCCCTTCAAAGAGATAAAGTGGATGTTCGACAATCGGATAACGGGTGAATTCTTTTAAATGATCCGGTGTGCGGCAATCAGTGGAAGGCAGTACCAGTTGAACTTCCGTCTGGAGGCCGTGACCCGTGTGACAGTCAAGAAACAATACATGTGAGTAGGGAGTGATGAGGTCGGAAACGGCAGAAAGGACGTCATGAATATACGTATCAGGCGGCTGACCGTCAAAATGAATACTTGTCGGTTGAGGAACTGGTACGGTTGTGGCGCTTTTGAACAAACGACCGGGACCGATCTGAAGCAACCGGCTTACTGTTTGGAACGAAATCGGGAAATGTCCGAATCGACTACCGGAGACCGTCTTCGGGATGAAAACACCACGCGACGGTGCATCAGTGTGATGGTCCATGGTGTCTACATTCACAGCGTGAATGAATAAAAGATCGACTTCGCTGCTGTTGAGTCGGGCGAGATGTTCTTCTAAAAATCGCAATTGCATCGCGCTACCCGTAAACCCTTCCATTCCATGCAGACCGCTGCTGAGAATGAGCAACGCATGATTTCCTTCACGTTTCGCATGAATCAAGTCGCAGCTGGCATTTTGTGCCTGCTTGATCGGCAGGTGTGAAATGGACGGGTATTTTGTCGGCAAATGATGCAGTGCGGTTTCGAGTAGTCGTTTTCGTGCCGTCTCCCATGTTCCTGAAAAGTATTGCAACATGATGGTGTCCTCCTTTTAATCGAACGATACGTCACTGCTGCTGGAACAATCAATGGATAGTGTCGTGTGAAGGATTTCCAATGCGTGTTCTTTCGCATCTTGCGTCTCGGCTGCGGTACAGTCTTTTGGCACCCAGATTTCGTATTCCCGCATATAGGCGTCGTTTGCCGTAAATAGGATACACATGTCGGTCGTGATGCCGGTAATGATCAGGCGTGAGATGTTGAGATGCTTTAAGAGAATATCCAACTGTGTCCCGTAAAAACCGGAATGTTTCGGCTTGATGATGAAATAATCATCTTCTTGCGGATGCAACGCTTGAACGAAGACATCGCCGAGCCCGCCGCGGCACTCCTCGACAATCTGATCAACGTTTTCTTGCCATAAACCAAAATTGTCGTTCACATAAATGACCGGTATATCATGTTCTTTACATATATGTTTAAGGTCGATCAAAGACTTCAATATGGGACGTGTCTCAGCAAGCAGATTTTCTGCGCCTTCAAAATCCATTTTATTGATGATATCGACGATTAACAAGGCGGTTCCGGTTATTTTCATACTGCAGTCCACTCCTTATAAAAACGTGATGAGGTAATGATAGGGAGAATACAACTGGGCTTTGGCAATAAAGATTTCCGTTGGATCTTCCGATTCTTTTTCCCCCCGGACATCGATGAGACACCGGAAAATCGTCTCTTCGATTTCAGAGACAAATTCCGGGTATTGATATAAGGCATGCGCGAGATGCCGCCGGACATGATCCTCAATTAAGATAATGGCCGGCGAGGTATCTTTCAAAATCGTTCCTGAGAATGATCCGAGATGATTGCGAAAATCCTGGTTCAAGTAATAAATGATACGATCTAACTCAAAATCCATACGTATTCACTTCCTCTGTCTTTAAATCAATTTATGGTTTTCCGTCTTTGGTCCTTTGCACCATCGGCAGCCGGACCAGAAAATCCGTTCCGACATCCAGTTCGGAGGAAACAGAAATTTGTCCGGAATGAGCTTCGACGATTTCCTTACAAATCATCAGGCCGAGTCCGGTTCCTTGAATCCGCTTATGGTCGTGTCGTTCTACTCGGTAAAAAGACTCGAACAAATACGGTAGGTCTTGTTTCGGAATGCCGAGTCCGTTATCGCTGATTGTCAGGACAACCTCTTCCTCACTGCAGTCGAGCAGGATCTCGATCTTCGGGCTGGATGGCGAGTATTTGATTGCATTACCCAAAAGGTTCGTCAGCAGTTGACGGATTTTTCCACGGTCCGCTTCAATCGTACAGGTCGTATGCGCCGAATCAAACAGAACGTGATGAAAGGTGCTGGAGACATTCATCCAGTCGGCTACTTCCCGTACCAAAGCTGCTATGTCGAAGGATTCGAACGAATAGACTTCCTTTTGGTGACTCAAGCGTTGATAGTCTAAGAACGCGGTGACAAGCTTACCTAAGCGTTGGGCTTCACTGTGGACAGTTTTTAAATATTTCAATTGTTTTTCACCGGAGACGTTGCGGTGGAGCATCAGCTCACTGAATCCTTCAATCGAGGCTAGGGGCGTCCGGAGTTCATGTGAAATCATTGAAATAAAGGCATGCTCCTTTTGTACCGCTTCGACTTCAGCCGTCCGTTCACTTAAGACAAAGATGATACCTTTGCTGTCTGGCAGAAATTCCGTATACAGACGGACGTGACGATTTCCACTGACTTCGAAATCTTGGGCGTGTATGGCCTGGCCGCTCGCTAAATGAATTTTTAATTGTTTCATATAGTCGGTAAGGGCCTCTTTTTCAGTAAATACCCGGCGAAGGATCCCCATGATGGATTCAAAATCATGCAAAGTATCCGGCAGGTCTCGTAACTCGGGGAACATAGTGACCAACGTCCCGTTGTGAATCAATCGTGAATCGGGAAAATTGACGTACATGACGGCTTCTCGAAGACTGTCCAAAATCCGTTGGACGTGCTGTTTATCTTCTTTCAGTGCCCGCATATGCTCGATTCGCAAAATCCCGAGGGACAGAATATCGCTGACTGCCGAAAGCTTTTCATATACTTCTGCCGTCGGGTCAGTGAATGTCAACAACGCAAACGGTTCAGCTTCACGTGAATTCAGCAATGGAATAACCCGTTCAGCAAGGTATTGTTCCTCTCTGACAGGTCGCGCCAGGCGGGGGATGTTGCCTTCAGACAAAGGATTTTGCCGGTAAATGACTTCTTCTTGCCTCGAAACCAGAGTCAGCTTCAACTCCGATAAGCCGACCGATCGGGCCACATCCCGCAACAAATCTTGCGTGCAGTGGAACGTCTCGTATTCCAATAAGTGACGAGCAAGATCCGTCTGAAGTTGCAGCTTGATTTCCGTCTTGTTTTTTTCCGACAGACTGTCAGAAAGTTCCCGGTTCCGGCTTGATAACTGCTGATTGGCATGATCTGTTTCGGATTGTTGAAACGCAAGCATCGTCATCATGTTTTGCATCGCTTTGCCGAGGACGCCGATTTCATCCTGTCGCTTGATCAGTGGCATCGAAGAAAAAGCATATGGATTTTTTGTTTGCTTGACCAGACGAACGAGATCATTTGTCAAGCGTTGCATGAATCGGAACGTCCAGCTGTTTAAAAGGAAAAAGACAGCAACAAGAACTGTCAGCGTTCCCCAAAGGGTCGTTCGCATTTGGTCGGCAAGTGTTTCCTGTGCTCTTTTTTCCAGTGTGTGAATTGAGCTGAAGTATTGATCCGCTGCCTGGCGGGTCGTCGAAAAGAAATACATGGTATCGAGTGATGAACGTTCTGTCCCGCTCGACGTCGATTGCAACGGGATGACGAAAGACGCCTCTTTTAACATCCGTCGCATGGCGGTAAAATCGGTGTATCGGTTGGCGGACTGTCGATTTTCTGTCAATGGAATCAATATTTTTTCGTAGTACTGTATTAAAGTCATTGCCGTCTTTGAGTAAGAATCCGTTTCTGCGGACGGGTAAGTATACGCCAAATGTTTAAGATCCTGCTTTGTCCGCTTTAAGTCATTGGACAGTCCGAGAGAAGCCGGTGATTCCCTTAATAAGGCTTCCTGAATCTCAATATTCGTCTCCTGCAAATCATTCCAAATGTCACGTGCAGCAGTTTTTTGATTGGTCAAACGTAGCAGCATGGCATTGTTCTCTTCTAGTTGCTGGATGGAATAGAAATAGGCACCCATCGTCACGCACACTAAAATAATAAAATTTAATAGAAGCAGTCCTGAAAAGGTCCGGGTAATTTTACTGAATATCCATTTCATCTTGACCTCTTTCTACAGCGGACAACGGAGATACGTAGTTCGTGTCCCTGATGATCCCTGTGTGAATAACATACTATGATTATACATGTTATGGGGGAGGTTTTGACCCGTTTCATCAATGGAACTTCTATTAAATTTTTGATATTAGTATACAGACGATTAGTCTGGACGTTATTCCTTTAAGTGATGAATGGATCCAACCAATTCATCAAGTGACTCAAAACTTTCTAGAAAAAATTGATAATTGGATGGATGCCGGATACCGCGAATGAAAATTCGTTTTTCGAGTGTTGGTAAAAACAACAGATATTCGATATCCATAATCCGCTCTTCGGAAAAATCGAGCCGGAAAACGGAAATTTTAGCTGAATTAGCAGTTAAATACGTCGGCTCGATCCGGTAACGTTCTTCAGAGAATTGTTTTTCGATAAACAGCAAAAAGTCTGAACCACTGAAAAATTTCATACACATCAACTCCCTCCTGAACCCTTCTTTATATATTAAGTATTTCCTATACATGTTTATAGGAAACGTATTTCATCAAAAAAATAGACATATTTCGTAACACTTAAAACTATATCTTGTGTCGATTTTTTTGTACTATAAGTGATATAGAGAGCAAAGTAGGTGAAAATAATGAAAATGACTCGATCGACGGATTATGCGATTCGAGTACTATTGTTTACGACTCTTCACCCGACTCGACTCGTTCAAATTCAAGAAGTAGCCGATTATTATGATATTTCGAAAAATCATTTGATGAAAATTGTTCATGCTTTAAGCCGATTCGGACTCATCACATCCTATCAGGGACGTAACGGAGGTTTTAAGTTGGCGAAAGACCCGTCGGAAATCACGTTGGGCGAAATCGTACAGCTTTTTGAAAAAGTCTCTTATCTTGAAAGTATTCCAGCTATCCATGAAGATGAAAATCTGGGAAATATGAAAGAAGCGTTTGACGATGCATTTTTTCAATTTTCGGAAGCACTCAAGGCATACTCACTGCAAGATTTGATTCAAACGGATTGACGGAGTGTAAAAAAGAAGAGTTTAAAACACGTTGCAGATTGGTAAAATTCTGTAGCGTGTTTTTTTGTCATAAACAAATGTTTAAATCCCCTAATAAAACTGGTAAATGTTATACTTGATTTTGGAGTAAGGAATAGAATTGACGGGATGATGGTACACCTTTTCGTTTCCGATCTCCTCCTAAAACGACGACGTATTTAGTCATGTCAGAAAGGAGTTTCCAGAATGTCTGAGATCACCATTGACACCTTTACACCGATTATCGAAAGCCTGCTCAGACCTCCCTTATTTCTTGTCGAGAAAAAAGAACAGGCGGAAAAGGTTACGATCGAAATTCGATCTCCGCAACCAGACGTAAACATCAATACTTGTTTGCTTCAGTCCATCTCTGATCTGTTCCATAAGCAGGCGACAGATGAATTACGGGAAGTTTTAACTAAGCAATTGATTGATTTGGCAGAACATACGCTTCACCATTCAGATCAACTTTTAACAGCTTGTTTCACCAAAGATAACCATGAAAACCAACATCGCGCACAAGCGTATGTCGAAGGTAAAGAAGTCTTTCACCAGATGATAAAGTCGGACGAAGATGTCTTGTCATTCATTAATCGGATCAATCAACTGATTCAGAAACTTGGATCGGACTAACGTTGAATAAAAATGGGGCAACCCTTTTATATATAAGAATCCCGGAATAAACAACCGGGTTGAGACAGGGCGACGGAATCAATCCGTTGCCCTGTTTTCATGAATACTTTTTTTAGTTAAGTACCTTGCAATATAGAGTACATTGTTTTACATTGTATGTAAGAGGTGGTGGGAGAAGATGGAAATTGATAAAGAGCTGTTAAAAGGACATATCGATACCTTGATCTTGGCTTTGCTAGTCGACAAAGATCGATACGGCTACGAAATCGCCAAAGAAGTCCGTGAAAAAAGCGCCGATGCCTTTGAACTAAAAGAAGGAACACTGTATCTGTCGTTGAAACGACTGGAAAAAAAAGAAGCCGTCCTGTCCTACTGGAGTGATGAGGCGGCCGGTGGAGCACGACGCAAGTATTACCACCTGACAGATACCGGACATACGTTACTGCGGACAAAGCGGCTCGAATGGCAGGTCGTCAAACGGCTAATGAATCAATTTTTAGGAGGGGATACGGATGATTAATGAATATGTAGACCGGCTGTATCGTTCGGCTGATCCGGATTTGCCGGAAACAAAGGAACTAAAAGACGAGACGCGTCAACATTTGGAAGAAACCGTCGCCGAGCTGGTGTTTGACGGCTACTCGGAACAGGCGGCGATTAAAATGGCCATCAACCGCTTCGGCGGCGAAGAACAGTCCGAAGCCCTGATTCATGAGTTGCAACTCGTTCAAAAGCTGTTTGCGAAACGTATCTTACTGGCTGGTATCATCGTGATGATCGTCAGTCTGTTGTTTGGTTCGGGTGGTTTTGTTGCACGAAGCATGTCGGATGTGATGGAACGAAGTGTCCCATATAAACTAGGCGAAGAATGGCAAACGACGGATTCGGCACCGCTTAAGATGGTGGTGGAACAAGAATGGAGAGTCACAGGAGCACGAATCTACAGTACGTCAACAGACGGGGAACGGATGGCGCTCGAACAACGTTACGAACAACCCGTACCGTCCATATTCCGCCCGTTCATCTCGTCGCTCGGGAGCGGATCACCGGACGGAAACTGGAATGTTGAACTGGATATGATCGACACCGTCGTCATCGGCTTGGGCGTTGCGTTACTCGGATTAACGGCGGCACATGTCCTGTTTGCGATTTGGATCATCATTCAACGTTACCGTACGGACCGTTTGTCACGGATGACAGGAGTCCTATCGATCGTGATTCCGGCGCTCAGCATCTTGCTGTACTATCTGACAAAAAAGCGGTCCTGACAAAAGGAGGAGAAACCATTGCAAACGATCATTCAGACAGAACTCAAACGAAGCGGCACACGCCGGACACTCGTAATGTCACTGCTGCTTCCACTCATCATCTTGTTGCAATTCAAACAGGTCCGGACGGGTTATGTTTTCACATCCTGGCAAGGTGTCTTCGAAGAGTCGGCCGGCGTGATTGTCGCCGTTGCGTTTCCTTTACTCTGCTGTCTAGTGTATTTGCCGACGGTCGCCCGGGAAATCGATCATCAGTTCATCCGATATGCCAGGACGCGTGTTGCTCTTGGACATTATCTGGTTGCTAAAGGAATCGTAAATGCTCTGATCGTCTTCTCCGTATTTTTTGTGACGATGTTCGTCTGGATGCTGTTTTTACGGATCGTTGAGCCGGGCTTGCACTGGATGACATATGAACAGGGAGTGGAATCGTTGACGACTTTCACGCAGGTGTTCCGGACAGACGAAATATATATACTGGTCTATGCAGTCTGGATTGGACTGAACGCGGCACTTTACGCCACGATTGCTTACCTGTTGCTGATTTTATCGGGGAATTTGTTACTCGCCGTCGGTCTTCCCTTTTTGTTTTATCATCTGCTGAATTTTACGGCAGGATTGTTCAGTGCACCTCAATTTTCACCGATCAGTACCATTTTTCCGTTTAACATCATTGCGATGCCTTTATGGACGGTTTTGGTTCCGTTCAGTCTGCTCAGTCTGTTTCTGTTTATCCTAATCATCATCGGTCAAAAGCGGACGGAGTGGGAATGGTGAACCGAGTCGGCTATACGCTTGCCTGGCTTCAAGTGACGGTCTTTGCCTGTATTTGGATGTTTTACGATCAGCAGGAAGCACTTGAACGCGGTATTGTCTTCAACCGATGGGATTTGCTGACGGCGGTGACGATGAATACATATCTGTTGATTTATGATGTTCTGCTGTTGGTTCTGCTGTTATCGGTCATCCGAATCCAGGCAGACTTAACGGAAGACCGGTTAATCCGCTTTCGTAATTCGCGATCGGCTTTATTACACAGTACATACCGATTTGCAAAAGTCTGGGGAACGGGACTGTTGCTGTATGGTGGCGTCGGCTATGTTTGTTCGTTACAGGCACTGTCCGAATCCGTCTGGAGTCACGCGGCACGGACGGGACAAGTGTTTTACGTCTCAAAAGATTCGCTGTTTTTTGATATCCCGCCGCTCATTGTCCACCTGTTGCAACTCGGCTTTTTATTTATCGGTGGACTGTTGCTTCATTTATTAATCGGTCTTGTTTATCTATGGACGAAGCGTACGAAACTGCTCTACCTGCTTTCTGGTCTGTTGTTCCTAGGGACGGGACTTGCCTTTAAACTCGGACTTCCGAGCCCGTTTTTCCTGTTATCGTTAGCGGCCTTGATTGCCCATCAGGCGTATGCCTTTTGGATAGGTTGTGTTTTGATCATCGGTGCCGGATTGTTTCTGCTTGACCGGCCGATTCGCTTGCCGCAAAGCGGCGGCGCATCCGGCTTCTACCTCGCCTGCTGTACGTTAATTTTTCTGATGCAGCCGGCGGGACAGACATACGGGGACTACCTGCTCACGGTATTCAGCGGTGTTGGGTCTGATGTTTTTTCACTTCAAACCTATTTGAATCACGCTGTCCTGTTTTTCGGCTACACGTATCTGCTGACACGACGGTTCGAGCGGGATATCATTCAGCAGGGGATGTACCACATCATCCGGTATCAGTCTTTAAATCGCTGGTTTTACCGACGCTTCATTCGGTTGGTCGTGACAGCAGTTGCCACAGCGACAGGGCTGGTCGGTCTCGCGACAGCTTTCGCGTTTTTACGGGGCGTCGAGTGGACGACAGAGGTGAAGGGGTTACCTGTACCTCTGATGACGATTCTTTATCACACGCTGGTCAATGCTTCCCTTCAACTGATTGTATACGGTCTGATTCTGTTCCTTGTGTTGTACTGGACGCGTGAAGCTGTCCAAGGAATCTACTGGATTGGCGGAGGGATGGTTGCGTTGTTGCCGCTTGTCCGACAAAACTGGATGCCGGTCGGCTTAAACGGAACGGTACAACTGCTTGATCACTCCGCTTATACGATCACGTTGCAACTGACGGGAGCAAGCTTACTGGTCTTTAGCATGATTCAATTTACTTTTCGAAGACAAATTCGGACAAATCATTAAGGGGGGAATGGATATGATTACACTTACGAATATCAGTAAACGGTATAAAGGACAGGAGTTGTTTCATGACGTCAACGTCTCGTTTGAAAAGGGGAAAATTTACGGGATTACCGGCATCAACGGTTCCGGAAAATCGGTGTTATTTAAAATGTTATGCGGTTTCGTTTTTCCGGACGAAGGGACAATCGAAGTCGATGGACGCCGATTGACGGGCAGATACCGGTTTCCAAAAGACTTTGGAATCCTGATTGAACGTCCCGGCTATATCGGTCAGCTGGACGGATTTTCGAACTTAAAGGAGCTTGCCCGCATTCAAAATAAAATTGAGGATTCAGCCATCCGACTGGCAATGGAACAGGTCGGACTGGCTCCGAATTTGACACAAAAAGTCAAACAGTATTCGCTCGGGATGAAACAGAAGCTCGGGATTGCCCAGGCCATCATGGAAAAACAGCAGGTGCTGTTACTCGACGAACCGTTTAATGCCCTTGATGCCGATAGTGTCGAGCGGATCCGGACATTACTCGTACAATACAAACAGGAAGGCCGGACGATTTTTCTGACGAGTCATCAGCAACAGGATATTGATTTGTTATGTGATGAGGTCTATCAGATTCAGGAGACACGGTTGAAACAAGTCCGCTGAACACACGAACAGGCAGGTCTTCCGGAATAGGAGGACCTGCCTGTTCGTGTGGTTTAACGGTTGTCAGACGAATTCTCTTTGATCGCATCGACATATTGTTTCGCTTCAAGCAACGGGTAACCGAGCGTTTCCCGGACGAGTTTAACAGCTTCGACCGTCTGATAATCAGCAAGAAGCTGACGGATTTGTTCATTGAGTAGGGTATGACTGCTTGCCGCATCCGTCATCCCGAGATGTTCTTGAATCCGGGTCAGTTCGCGCAGAAGTTGCTGTTGCGTGACCCGTTGCTTCGCCAGTTGTTGAGATACGGATTGCCAAAACACGATCAAGAGGATTAAAGGTAACCAAATTGATAAAAATGAGTTCATATGAAAGAAGCCTCCTTTTGTTTACCGTATCATACTAAAAATGATGTAACAATTAGTGGAAATTGAAAAGAATACCGTTTATTCTGGAATAGTGGAAAATTAAGGGTTTAAAAAAAGAAAGGAATGAAAAGTGTGGAAGATTTGTTAGCGGCGTTGATTCCGATGTTACTTTTTTCAGGAGGTATCCTGTTGTTCGGATTTGTCGTCACGCTCGGAAGTTTATTTTACTTCCGCAGACGTTCGTTTGAGAAAAGTACATATAAGCAGGTCACGCAGGAACGGTTTCTGAAGGCTGTTCGCGATAAAGGCATTTGGGGAGAATACTTAACGACCCGGCAACTTGAAAAAGTCGGCGGATACGGGAAATTCGTCATAAATACGTACGTACCGAAAGCACGGGGAAAAGGATTGACGGAAATCGATGTGACGTTCATTCATGAGAGCGGCATCTATGTACTTGAGTCGAAAAATTACAGTGGATGGATTTTCGGAAAAGAAGCGGACCGGCAATGGACGCAGATGTTTAAAAACCGCTACAAACAAAAATTTTATAATCCGATCAAACAAAATGAACAACATCTGAAGAGCATGGAACGATTTTTAGAGGGGACGGTCGGAGAAGAAGTATTCCAGTCAATCATCGTCTTCAGTGAACGTTGTGAACTTAAAAAAATTACGGTGGACTCGAGCCACGTTCATGTCATTAAACGGAATGACTTACGGCGAACGATCAAGAAACTGGCGACTGTTAATCGTTTGACTCTAGCGCAGGTCGATACAGTTTATGAACAACTCAAGCAACAATCCCAAGTTGAGCAAGAAGTGAAGGATGCGCATATCGAGTCGGTTAAATCAGTTACTTAAAAAATAAGCAAAATTTAATCATTTTGGAATAATAAAAATTACTGTAAAGCAACTTTTTATCAGAATGATATTTAGGAGAGAAATATGAAAAATATGAAAAGAAATGTATTTATTGTAGTTACTATTTTAGCAGCACTTTTAATTGGTGGTGGAGTTGGTTCGTATAAAGCAAAAGCAAAATTACACGGAAAAGAAGTTGATATAACTGGACTTGAAAATGAAATAACGAAACTAAAGTCGGTCAGAGAGGATGCGGAGGAAGGGAAAGAAAATGCAATGGAAAATTATCAATCAGTGTTAGATATGATTGATCAGCGCGATGCTTTAAAATCTGACATCATTAATGCTGAAGCGAAACTGCAAGCAAGAGAAGATGACTTCGAAAAAGTTGATAGCAATTATAAAAAAATCAAGAATCAGATTAAATCTAAGGAAAATGTATTAGAACAATTAAGTGTACAGGTTCAAGAAAAGATGGATGATCCTAAGATATTAAGTGCTGGACAATATACAGTCGGTATTGATATACCCGTTTCACGATACAAAGCTACAAATATTGGTTCAGGATCTAATTTTGTTGTACATAGTGCTAGTGGAGATTTGAAGGTAAACACGATTCTCGGAGCTGATGGTAGCGGAGACTATACTTTTTATGCAGAAGACGGTGATACTTTAATTACTGAAGAATCTGTAAAATTGATTCCGATGAAGTGATTAAATAAGAATTAGTATTTGAGGAAGTTGAGAAGTAAACCTTATAATGAAAATTGTTTTATTTAGAAATAAATAACGGTTTGACAATCCACCAATTCCGGCATATAGTGAATAAGTTGAAATAATAAGTAGTGCAACTATTATACCGGAAGTGGGGAGTCTTCATGAAAGAATCGGATTGGTCACTGGGTATGCAATTGTCACGCAGCTATCTGTCTTTTAAACGGGCGGCCACGAAACGGATGGAACAACATGGTCTGACGCCGGAACAATTTTCAGTCTTAAGTGAACTGCATAAACAAGAAGGCATTTCACAAAAACAGCTCGCCTTGACGACTGAGCGGGATCAGACGACAGTCGGAAAAATACTCGATAAGCTGGTCAAGAAAGGGCTTGTCATTCGTTCAGCAGATCCAAGAGACCGGAGAGCCTTCATTTTACTGACGACAAAAGAGGGCATCCAAACGATTCAGTTGCTTGAACCGGCACTTGATGAACTCCAACAACAGGCCTTTTCCGGTCTGACGAAAAAAGAGATCAAACAATTCATCAAGACACTCGAGACCATTTACAAAAATGTGACGTAAGTGGTTTCTCTTTTTGGACTAATAGTTGCACATGCTATTATAAGTAATGCATATATAAAAGGAGAGCAAATCACATGAAGAGTTTTAAAGACGTATGGTCGATTACACAAACGAAAGTCGGATTAATGTTTGCCTTGATCGTACCGGTCCTATTCCTTGTCGTTTGGATGACCGGTTACCACGGGGCGACGGAGCGGCTGGATCAGTTACGGATTGCTGTCGTCAAAGATGCAACGACGGAAGGACTATATAAAAACCTCAAAGCGGATAGTCCGTTCACAGTCAAAGCGGTTTCGTCCGAAGCGGAAGGTCTGAAACAACTGGATGCCGGAAACGTCGAGATGGTGCTTGCAGCAGATTTGACCGGTCAAAAACAGATGACATTTCACGTTAACCAGGCGAATGCCGAATTTGCGAACGGTATTCTAAAACAGGCGACAGCCGAAATCGCACAAGACGTAAACGGTCAACCGGCTGTTCGGTCGGATATCATCATTGAACATCAAGTATCCGATTTCTCAGTGTCGATGCTGCCACTGTTGCTCGGGTTCGTAATCTATATTGCCGTCATGACGATGGGAATCCAGTTTAATCTCGTGACGCAAATTTTACAAAAACGTTTTTCAAAGTGGTCACTCTTTTGGAGTAAACAACTGTTGCACGGGATCGTCCTGTTGATCGTTCCACTCGTCATGGTGTCACTTGCGTTTGCCTTTGCCGAGATTGAGACATCATTCTTGAAAGTCTGGGCATTCCAGCTGTTGCTGACAGCAGCCTGTATCAGCGTCACGCAGATGAACTTTGCGATATTTGGTCCGATTGCGCCGCTTGTGAACGTTGCCTTGATTCCGTTTCAACTCATGACAGCGGGCAATATCGTTCCGTCTTCGATGCTCGCTCCGTTTTATCAGACGATCGGTCATTATCTGCCGGTTCCGAACGCGGTCGGCGGATTAACCCGGTTGCTGTATTTTGACGGAGATATCTCGGTCTACGTGTTGCGACTTGCCGTTATTCTGCTCGTTACGTTGGCGGTCACCCTGATAGTGACGTCCGTCCGGCGGGAACAGGCACATGTTGTTGAGGTCAACCGGGCTTCCTGAAATAAAAAAGGAGGCTGGGACATAACTAGCTGACTTTCAATGAAAATAAGGGATTGCCATCGTCACGATGCGCAATCCCTTATTTTTTTCATCACCTCTTGTTAAATTGCCCCTCGGGCAATACTTTGGGTGAGCCA